>Ga0163154_10000009_pt1 | contig 262494 bp, 214 predicted proteins | sample OliLakLV19MP9P1_FD_148649 | JGI IMG/M metagenome (GOLD analysis project Ga0163154, IMG submission 148649) | Freshwater microbial mat bacterial communities from Lake Vanda, McMurdo Dry Valleys, Antarctica - Oligotrophic Lake LV.19.MP9.P1 | ecosystem: Environmental > Aquatic > Freshwater > Lake... | reverse complement strand
GCGCTGAGTAATGGAAGTGTGTTTATCGACGACCTGGCGAGCGATGACTACACGACGACCTCACTAACGCCAAATGTCGATAATATCACCATCAACACGACGTTTGAGGCGCTCAGCAACGAAGCATCATTCGATGTGACGGGCATTTACGGCGGCGTTTATTATGATGCCGTCGTGTATGCGGGCGAAAGCGCACCGCAAGTTTTAGCGCTGCCGCTCGTCAGCATTCCACTTTCGTCGGCAAGTTCAGTTGCGGCGGTTGCTGCCGAAACTGAAGTTGCGGTCGTGAGCGCGCCGATAGAGGCGCTCGCAGTACCCACGACTGACCCGAATATTGCGCTGCCAACGGCTACCCCACAGGCGCAAGTACAGGCATCCGTCACCGAAACAACGACGGACGGTCCTACAGGACGTGTTCTGGTTGATCCGGGCGCGAATTTGCAGCTTCGCCAATACCCAAACAGTGAGGCATTATCGCTCGGTCTCGCACCCGGTGGCACAGTCCTTGCGGTATTAGGACGCGAAGGCGCGGCAGTACCGCCAGAGTTTTTCACCCCAACCCCGACACCAGAAGGCGCGGCGACTCCGACGCCGTTCGTCGACCCGGTCACGTTGTTAGGTGAAGACGAAGACCTTGACCCGATTGAAACATGGTTATTCGTCGTGTACAGCACACCCGATGGCGGACAGATCACTGCGTGGGTGAACGCGCTGTATATTGAACTCCGTGACGCACGCGGTCTGCGTGCAGCATTCCGTGACTTGCCGACCATCCCAAGCAATCGTTTTGGTGAACAAGGCGGACAAGCGGCGGGCGTCGCACCGACAGCGAACCCACTCCGCAACGTCAATGTTGCGACGGTGCAAGGCTTGCAGGAAGGTGCGAATTTACATCTGCGCCGCCGCCCAAACAGCCAATCGGAGTCGCTGGCACTTATTCCCAATGGCGTGCAATTGATCGTCAGCGGTCGTACGGTCACCGCCGATTGGATTGAAGTCGAATATCAGGGACAAATCGGTTGGGTATCGGTGCCGTTCGTCTTGCTAACCTACAACGAAGACGAAGTTGAAATCAGCACGATTGAAATTCTCGCGACACCAACCGTCACACCGACGGCAACCGTCGGCGTGTAATCGCAAGCGTAGGTATTCTTGAAAAAGTCCTGCGGCGCGTAACCCGCAGGACTTTCTGTTTGTCTATTCAACAAGGCAAACACGCTGAACCATTGGAGGCACATCGTTGAGCAGCAAAAAACGCGCGTTAGTTACAGGCATTACCGGACAAGACGGTTCCTATCTTGCCGAATTCTTGTTGGAACAAGGATATGAGGTGTATGGCGTCACACGCCGCACCAGCACCTATAATTATGAACGCATCAAACATATTCAGGAACGTATTCATCTTGTCGCTGCCGATTTGAGCGATCTGACCAGTTTGATGAATGTGTTGCGCGAAGCAAACCCACAAGAAGTTTACAATCTGGGGGCGCAAAGTTTCGTGCCCACCTCGTGGACACAACCTGTTTTTACAGGCGATGTCACTGGATTAGGGGTTACGCGCCTGCTCGACGCTATCCGCGCTGTCAACCCAGAGATTCGTTTTTATCAAGCGTCCAGCAGCGAAATGTTCGGCAAAGTACAAGAAGTTCCACAAACTGAGACGACACCGTTTTATCCGCGCAGTCCTTATGGTGTCGCCAAAGTGTATGGTCACTGGATTACCGTCAATTATCGTGAAAGTTATAACATGCACGCGACCAGTGGAATCCTTTTCAACCACGAGTCACCTCGTCGCGGCATAGAGTTTGTCACCCGCAAAGTCACGTATAACGTTGCTAAAATTGTTCTGGGCTTAGCCAACGAACTGCGACTCGGTACGCTCGATGCTCAGCGTGATTGGGGCTTCGCTGGTGATTATGTGCGCGCCATGTGGTTGATGCTTCAACAAGATACGCCCGACGATTATGTAGTCGCGACTGGCAATACACATTCGGTGCAGCGTTTGGTCGAAGTCGCATTCGCTGCGGCTGACCTCGATTGGAAGCGTTATGTTGTGCAAGACGAGAAATTTATGCGCCCTGCCGAAGTCGATCTGCTTGTAGGCAATCCGGCGAAAGCAAAACAAATACTGGGTTGGGAACCCACCGTCACTTTCGAGGCGTTGATCGAAATGATGGTTCAGGCAGATATTCAACTTCTTAAAGCAGAACATCGGTTATAAGCCGTGATCGATACCCATTGTCATCTCAACTTCGACGGGTTCGACGCTGACCGCGATGCTGTCATCGAGCGGGCACGCATGGGTGATGTAACGCGGATCATCATCCCGGCGGTCGACCACAAAACGACATTGCAGGCGATTGAGTTGAGCCATCAATACGCGGGTATTTACGCGGCAGCGGGCATCCACCCCAACAGCACGGTTGATTTCACCAGCAGTGATCTGGTGTGGATCGAAGCCAGTGCGCACGAAAAAAAAGTCGTCGCGATTGGCGAAATCGGGTTGGACTATCACTGGAATACCAGCCCGAAAGCGACTCAGCATCAAGCATTTGAGGCACAGCTCGCACTTGCCTCACAACTGGAATTGCCTGTGATTATTCATGACCGCGACGCGCATGACGACATCATGACGATTTTGGAAACTTGGGTCAAAACACTGCCTCCATCCCTGAAAACGCGCCCCGGCGTCCTGCATTCGTTTTCTGCACCGCCCGCAATTGCTGAGCGCGCGCTTGCCGCCGGGTTTTATCTGGGTTTTACGGGTCCGATCACGTATAAAAATGCCGATGAACTACGCCGGATTGCGACCCACGTTCCACAAAACCGGCTGTTAATCGAAACCGATGCGCCCTTTTTAACTCCTACGCCATTTCGCGGCAAGCGCAATGAACCCGCCTATATTTCCTATATGGTCGAGCGTTTGGCAAGCTTGCACCGCCTACCTATCGAGACAATGGCGCGCATCACAACTGAAAATGCCGAGCGTTTGTTCAATCTATCTGCAGAAACGGCGAGCGACGTATGACGACGCCAGTCCTGTCGATCATCATCGTCAGTTGGAATGTCGCAGGCGATCTTGAACGGTGCTTACGTTCGATTCAAACCGCACCGAAACCGACGACCGAAATCATCGTTGTCGATGCGTGCAGCGCCGACGACACAGTTGCTGTGGTGCATGATCGCTTTCCCGATGTAACACTGCTGGCACAGACCGAAAACGTCGGCTTCACCAAAGGCAATAATATTGGGCTGCGCGCCGCACGCGGATGTTATCTATTGCTGCTGAACCCAGATACGGAGATCGTCGGCGACGCGCTTTTACGCTTGATCGACGTGATGGAAGCGCATCCACAAGTGGGCGTTGCAGGCGCACATACGCTCAATACGGATGGCACATATCAATCAACGCGGCGTCATTTTCCAACGTTGAAGAGCGAACTCATTGAAAGCTTGTGGTTCGCTCCGTATCTAAAAAAACTCCCCAGTCACTTTCCTCTCAACCAGCCTAACTGTGATAGTACGCATCGCGTGGATTGGGTACAGGGGTCATCGATGCTCGCCCGTCGTGCGGTTTACGAACAAATCGGTGGGTTGGATGAAAGTTTTTTCATGTTTTCGGAAGAGGTCGATTGGTGTAAGCGCGCGACCGACGCGGGTTGGCAGATTATGTATGTCGGCACAGCGACCATCATCCATCACGGTGGGCGCAGCACCGAACAGACAGGCGCACGTACCCATATTTATTATCAAACCAGCAAAATCAGTTATTTCCGCAAGCATTATGGTGCGTTAAGTGCTGGGCTTTTGCGGGTCTATATTCTGGCAAATTACGCTATACAAATCATTATCGAGACAGTAAAGAGTGCGCTTGGACATAAATCTGCTATGCGTCAAGAACGCATCAAGTGTTACCGTGATGTACTTCGATCCGGATTGCGAGCATTATAATGCGCATTGGATTGGTAACGGGAGAATATCCGCCGATGCAGGGCGGCGTTGGCGCGTACAGTGCGATTTTGGCGCGCATGTTTGCTGAGCATATTCACGGCGTATCGGTCTTCACATCCCCGTCAGCACAAGAACATGACTCGCGTATTCGCCTCATGACGGCAGCTTCTCGCTGGTCATTTTCGACTTTACAAACGGTCAAGCGTTGGGCACGGGCGGAAGCGCTCGATGTTGTCAATTTACAGTTTCAAACAGCAGCGTTCGGCATGTCGCCATTTATCCATTTTTTGCCGGATGTCTTGCATCCGATTCCAGTAGTGACGACATTTCACGATTTGCGCTTCCCCTATTTGTTCCCAAAGGCGGGCAAACTACGCGATTGGATCGTCATGCGGCTCGCGCGCGCGTCAGCAGGTGTCATCGTCACTAATCATGAAGATTATGCCCGTTTGACCGCTCTGGGTCAGGTGACACTGATCCCAATTGGCAGCAATATCGCGGTACACGTGCTGCCAGTGGTTGATGTGAGACAAGCGAATGCAAAAAACCAATTCTTAATCGGGTATTTCGGGTTAATCAACCACAGCAAAGGCTTGGAAACGCTGCTGCACAGTCTGAAACAGTTACGTGATGATGGAATTGATGCCAGTTTGGTGTTGATCGGTGGGACAGCAGGGGCAAGCGACCCAACCAATCAACCGTATCTGCGTGAAATTGACGACCTAATCACAGCACTTGAACTCACCCCGTTCGTTCAGCGTACTGGGTATATCGATGATGCATATGTGAGCGCGTGGCTAAAAGCGGTCGATGTCGTCGCGCTGCCTTTTCGTGATGGCGCGTCGTTTCGGCGTGGCAGTTTAATGGCAGCCATTCAGCATGAATGCGCGATAATTACGACCCAACCGGTTGTGCCGATCCCAGAATTTCGAGATGGCGACACGATGCTGCTTCACCCCATTGATGACGTGCGCGCGTTAGTCGCGGCGTGCAAACGCCTGCATAATGACCCAGTGCTGCGCCGCACCTTATCGAACCACATCGCGTCACTCAAAAATCGCTTCAATTGGTCATCTATTACGACCGAAACCGTACAGTTTTTCGAACGCATCACCGAGGCTACAGCGTGAAGGATATGACTCGCAGGTGGCTTGCGGCAATCATCATTGCATATGTGCTGCTTGGCACCTTGTACAGCGTGATCACGCCGATCTTTGAAGCATCCGATGAACTGTGGCATTACCCGATGGTCGAAACGATTGCGCGAAACAATTTCGCTCTGCCCATACAGGACGCACGTGTGCAAACATTATGGCGGCAAGAAGGTAGTCAGCCGCCACTTTATTATTTGATCGCCGCGGCACTGACCGCCGGAATTGACACCAGCGATCTCGAAACCGTGCGCCGCATCAATCCACACGCGGATATTGGTGTGATCCGACCAGACGGCAACGCCAATATGATCGTGCATCGGGCAGAATTAGAGGCGTTTCCTTATCGCGGGACAGCTTTAGCGGTACACATCGCACGTTTGTTTTCGGTCGCGCTTGGTCTAGGCACTGTGATCGTCACCTATTGTCTGGCGCGTGAGCTGTTTCCGAATCAGCCGACGGTGATAGTAGGCGCAACCGCGCTCAATGCGTTTATACCGATGTTTGTGTTTATCAGCGGCTCGGTCAACAACGATAATGCATCGAATTTATTGGGAAATCTGCTTACATTGTTAATTGTGCGTTTGATCAAGCTGAAAACACCGCCACGCATCAGCACATACATCGTTTTGGGCATCGTCACGGGTTTAGGATTGCTGGCGAAGCTGAATATCGGTTTTCTCATCCCTGTGATTGGACTTGCTTTGGTGATCGTGAGCATCAAACAGCGCTCACTTCATCCGCTCATCGTCGGCGGTTTGATTTCGGGCGCACTCACGGTTGCGATTGCCGGATGGTGGTATGTGCGCAATTTTCAGTTGTACGGCGATCCAACAGGGCTAAACGTCTTTTTGGAAATCGTCGGGCGGCGTGCCATTCCTGCCAATATTGCGCAGTTGTGGTCGGAACGCTTTAGTTTTACGCAAGCATTTTGGGGATTTTTTGGTGGCGTCAACATTGCATATCCGCGCGAGATTTATCTCGTATTCGACATCATTGGGCTGATCGGCTTTATCAGCATATTGATTTTCTTACTCGTGACGGTCATACGCCGCCGCTGGTCGTTGGATCGATGGCTGCCAGCATTCGTCACGCTGGTTTGGATCGTCGTCACATTCATCTCATATCTGCGCTGGACAACGGAAACACCCGCGTCTCAAGGAAGATTGATCTTCGGCGCGCTGTCGTCGATTTGCGTGTGGTTGGCGGTCGGTTTGACATGGTGGTTGCCAAAACGACTGCGCCCTATCGTCATGAGCGCTGTAGGCGTGTGGTTCTTTGGTGTCGCACTCGTCACCCCATTCACGACGATTATCTACGCTTACGCTCCCCCCATTGAAGTGATTGAACCCTTTCCAAACAGCGAGACGATTTTTTCCGAACGCGCAAACGAGGGTCGCATCGGTGTAGACAATTTTAGGCTGACAGCATCAGAAGTTCGCCCAGAAGAGTATGTCAATTTTTCGTTTTACGCTTTTATCGAAGCACCGTTCACGCGCGATTGGAGTTTATTCGTACATTTAGTCACGCCTGATGGTCTCATTATCAGCCAGCGCGATGTGTATCCGGGCGGAGGCATCCTTGCTACTTCTGATTTAGCACAAGGTTATCAATGGATCAACGACGTTTCAATCGTCGTGCCGCCTGCCGCATACGCGCCGATGACGCTGGACATAATGCTTGGCTGGTATCACCTACCGACGGGCGAACGGCTGCAATTGTCCAATGGCGATGAGATTTATCAAGTCGGTACGGTCGAGTTAGTGCCGCGCGCCGATGATCTTGGTGTCCCTAACCCGATCCGTATCAACTTCGACAACCAAATCGAACTGGTTGGTTATGCGCTCACCGATTTGACGCCGAACGCGGGCGACTCGGTCGAACTGACCCTATATTGGCGGCGTTTGCGACCGATCACGACCGATTATGTCGTGTTTGCGCATATCGTTGAACCGCAATCGATGACGATTTACGCAGGCTCGGACGCACAGCCCGTCGAGTGGACAGCGCCGACATCGACATGGGCGGAAGGTGTCATTATTCAGGATTCGCATACGTTGAGCGTGAATTCAGAAACACCGCCCGCTATTTACGAACTCGAAATTGGCTTATATCAACATATCGACGGGCGATTTGACCGTTTGCGCGTTGTCACATCCGACGGCGGCATGGCGAACGACTTTGCGTATCTCACCCGCGTCCGCGTCAATCCACGACAGGATACCCCATGAGCCGCAGACTATCGCCTGATTTGCTCGCCGTATTGGGCTTGACGGCGTTATGGCTGTTGTTCTTCTGGCGGCTGTTCACGCCGATCAGCGCCGATCAAGTCTCGCTGAAACAAGGGGATTTTTCCGGTCAGTTCGTCGCATTTGGCGGGTATCAATACGCGCGTTTTGCCGACGGCGAAATTCCACTTTGGAATCCGTATAACAATGGCGGACTGCCCTTCATCGCGGATACACAAGCGGCGGTCTTTTACCCGCCCCGTCTAGCGACGATCATGCTGGCGCGGCTGTCCGGCGGCTGGAGTTATCACGCACTCGAACTTGAAATGACCGCACATGTTCTCGCCTATTCGCTTATGATGTATGCACTCGTACGTCGTTTGACTCTGAAAGCATGCGGCAGCGTAATTGGCGCATTTACAGCAGGGTTAATCGCAGGATACAGCGGCTTTACACAAGGCTATGCGCCGCTGCAACTGGCACTGCTCGAAGCCGCGATCTGGCTGCCGTTGGCGTTGATCGGCATCCACGAAGCAACGCGCCAACGTTTTCGACCGTCATGGCTGCTTTTAACCGGATTCGCGCTTGGCTTATCGTGGTTAGCGGGACACCCACAAACCAGCTTTTTCATCACCTATACGCTGCTCGCCTATTTCGGCTATCGCATTTACGCACGCCGCTTGCGCTGGACGGGCTTCGTGATCGGCGCGGCTATTTTCGGGTTGATCGCGTTCGGGCTTGCCGCCGTGCAGTTGATTCCCGGCGTCGAATATTTGACGTTGACGACGCGCGCGGGGTTCGGCTTTGACTCCAAAGCCAACGGATTTCCGTTTCAGGATGTGATCCAATTTATTTTTCCGCGGATTGTCAGCCTGTATTCCCCGTTGTTCGTCGGCTTTATGGGACTTACATTGGCGCTGGTCGCGGTGTATCGCAAACTGTCGACCGCGTTGTTTTGGGGCGTGATCGCCTTCATCGCGCTGTTGTGGAGTTTCGGAGGCAGCAGCCCCATTTTCGCGGTGCTGTATAACGTGCTGCCGGGTCTGTATTTCTTTCGCGGTCAAGAACGCGCAGCGGTTCTGGTCATGAACAGCCTGGCAATTTTGGCGGGACTGGGCGCGGCGCACTTACTCGAATGGGATTTCGTACGCGATTACGCTGCCGCGCTGCGACTGCGCTTGTGGCTCAACCGTGTATTTAGCGCCGTGTTGTTGATCGGCGCGCTCGTCGCCGTTTCATGGATCGGCAATCCAACGGCGTATGGCGGGGTGATCGCGCCGCTTGCATTCAGCATCATCATCGTCGGCATCACATCGCTTGCCCTTCCCTATTTGCTCGGTACAGAACGCCCACCGCGCGCCTTTTGGATACTGCCTGCGATTTTGGTGCTGGAGTTGTTCACCGTCAGTATGGGCGCAATCAGCACCTATGATCGCGTACCACCGGAACAACAAATTTCGATTGTGCCGCCGCCATTGATCGCTCATACTCTCGCGGACACCGACAAACCGTTTCGCGTCGATGGCGAGCGCGGCGTATTGGCGAATTATGGAAGCCTGTACGGTCTACAAGATATTCGCGGCATCAGCCCACTCTTTCTTAATCGCGCGTGGAATATCCTCGAAAGTGATTTGCGCCATCAAGTCGCGTGGGAGTTATTTGCGGTTCGTTACGTATTCATCGATTGGAACGAATTGATGATCCCCAGCACGATCGTCGGGCGTGGCGCGGATGTTTTTGGCGAGATCAATTTGCACCGCTTGAGCGATCCGCGTCCGTTCGCACTGGTCACATATCGGCAGTTTATCGCCCGCGACGACACACACGCGCTTGAACTATTGCACGATCCGAGCATCAATCCGCGCCAAACGGTGATCCTTGACCGCGATCCTGGTGTCTTATCTGTTGATCGCCCATCGACGCCTGCGCAGGTCACGCTTTTTGAGCCGGAGCGCGTCGTTATCGAAGCCGACATCGCTCTTGATGGCGTGTTATCGGTCGCGTTAGTTGATTATCCTGGCTGGCATGCGACAATAGACGGCAATACGGTTAATATTATCCGAGCATATGGCGCAATGTCCGCCGTGCCGCTTACAGCAGGCGAACATACGGTAGAATTTGTCTACGATCCGCTCTCATATCGCATCGGTGCGGTGATCAGCATTGCAGCCTGGTTAAGTATCAGTATAGCGAGTCTGGGTCTTTATGCAGTCAGCAAACGAACTTCAACGCTGGGTCGTTAAGGCAGATAGGCGGATTTATGCGCTGGTTGTCGGCATCGCCGTTGGCATTATCGGGGGCTTGATCGGATTACTCATTGTCGTCGCTGAACCCCTGATTGCTGTCGGCTTGATTTTCGGCACGCTAGCGGGCTTATTTATTTTGACGAGTGTTCAGGCGGCGCTTTACGCGATGATCGCGGTCATGGCGCTGCTTCCGTTCGGCACATTGCCCTTTCGCATTGGCTTGACGCCGACGTTTCTCGATGCAGCAATGCTCGCGTTTCTGGTCGTGTATCTCGTACAGTGGATGACCGGACGACGTAGTCGAACCATTAAACTGACGCCTGTACATCCGTTTATCGGTTTGTATCTTGGCTGGCTCATCTTTAGCTTCTTGCTCGGCTTGCGCTATGCGCTGCCAACATCGACGATTGCGCGCCAGTTTGCAGAAACACTGCTCAGTATCAGCCTGACATTTATACTTGTCGATTTACTGCGTGACGTGAAGACGCTGCGACGATTGGTGCTGGTCTTTATGCTGTGTGTCGGCGCACAAGCGTTGATAGCGATTATTCTGTATGTCATGCCGAATGATCTGGCAGAACGGACGCTCGTGCGGCTGGCGCGGTTTGGTTACCCCAATGGCGGCGTCATCCGCTTCATCGAAGATGTCGCCGAAAACCCGGAACGCGCGATTGGAACCTGGATCGACCCGAACTCTCTTGGCGGATTTCTAGTCATTTCGGCGCTGATTGCCGCACCGCAAGTCTTTGCACGTTTGCCCGTGCTGAAATGGCGCTGGTTTACATGGGTAGTACTGGGCGTCGTCGTTGGCGCGCTCTTGCTGACATTCTCGCGTGCATCGGCGCTTGCTTTTGGCGTCGGCATCTTCTTTATTGGCGCATTCAAAGGTTATAGACGCTTCTGGGCTTTAATTGTGCTTGGAGTAGTCGCCATTTTGCTGCTGCCACAAACGCAAGGTTATCTGACGCGTTTCATCCAGGCTTTCACTGCACAAGACTTGGCGACGCAAATGCGCATCGGTGAATATGGCGACGCCTTTGAACTGATCAGCCAATACCCTTTTACTGGTATCGGTTTCACGGGGACGCCTACTGCTGCGCTGTACACTGATGTCGCCAGCATGTACTTGATCATGGCAAACCAGATCGGTTTGACAGGGGTCGCGTTTTTCGCGCTGCTGATTGTTGGTGTGTTCGTGTATGGCTGGCGCGCCTGGAAAGTCGCGCGAAATAACGACGATGTGCGTGCGATTCACATCGGTTACCATGCGGCGTTGATCGGCGTACTCCTCAATTCGACCGCCGATTTGTATTTCTTCCGACTTGATTTTCATGCGTCGATCACACTGTTATGGCTGGTGATCGCATTGTGTTTGACCAGTTCTCGTTTAGCGCTCGAACGTGGTGATTCGCTTGCATCACAAGTTAACCGTTGATAACAGCCTTATCATCAAGTAGTATAACGACTCGATTGAGCCGCAGCGGCTCAGTTTTGTCATGCTTTCCGCTCTGTATCGTGCGCGCCGCGCTTCGCGGCTTTTTTTGTGCAGGCACACCACAGGGCAAACCCGGGGAAAGGAGAAACCAGTAACCCGATGAAAAGAGCATACGACGTAGCATTTGTTATCCGTTTGGATAACACCGACGAGAATTTGATCAACACAACAGTCGATCAGGTTCGTGGTTGGGTAGAAGCAGAAGAACTCGGTCAGGTCACACGCATCGATCGTTGGGGTCGGCGCAAGTTGGCATACGAGATCGAGAAACAGCGTGAAGGCTTTTACGTCTTTTTGGACACGCAGATTGAACCACGCGCGCTCATGGAGATTGAACGTAATATGAATTTATCGCCGTTCATCTTGCGTTATTTGGTCGTGCGTAAGGACGACTAAGCAAGTGACGTTTCGTTTAGAGTAGCAGGATTTTGGGTTTGACGGATTTCCATTATGGGACGCGGCTTAAACAAAGTCATCATTATCGGAAATGTTGGGCGTGAGCCAGAAATGCGCTACACGCCAAGCGGTCGCCCGGTGACAAGTTTTAGCGTTGCTACCAGCCGCGCCTGGGTTTCTGCCGAAGGCGAACGCCGCGAAGAAACTGAATGGTTCAATGTCGTGGCGTGGGGCAATTTAGCAGAAATTTGTAAAGCTCATTTGACCAAAAGTCAGCAAGTCTACATCGAAGGACGATTGCAAACGCGCGGTTGGGAAGACGAAACTGGCAAGAAACACTTTCGGACGGAACTCGTCGCCAACGAAATGATCTTGTTGGGCGACCGCCGCGCGCCAGGCAATGACCTCGATTACCAGAACGAAGATGTCGATACACATGACGACGATTATGCCTTTTAGCGAGTGAAAATATTCACTCCGGTGGTTGCAACAATTAATCAACGACTAACCAGCGATGGATGGAGTAAGAACCCATGAGCGATAGCCCAAGAGACCCGCGCCCGCGCACGGATGAACCCGCCGCCGAAGGTGGCAGCGACGAACGCCGCCCGCGTTCAGATCGTGGCGACCGCCCCGACCGCCCCGACCGCCCCTATGGACGCGGGCGGATGCGTGCTGCGAATTATTGCCCCAAAGGCAAGTGCTACGATTATAAAGACATCGATAAGCTGAAGAACTTCATCACAGAAACTGGCAAGATCAAGCCACGCCGCCAGACTGGCAACTGTGCGCGCTGCCAACGTGAACTCGCGCGCGAAATCAAGCGCGCACGACATCTCGCCTTGCTGCCTTATATCTTACTTTCCGACTGAGTACGCGACCGATGAGTAAACGCGATCAAACCACTGGGATGCCGAAAGCGGGGGCACTGAAGCCGACGCCGAAGCCAGAAGCAAGCGAAAACAAATCGTCATTGCGCGGCAGATTACAGCCGCGCTTGCTCAATGAATACCAATCGAAACATGAACGCCAAAACGCGCTGCAACGCTTGATCATCATAGGCATTGCCGCGCTTGCCGCGCTGAGCCTTGTCATTTTGATTATTTCGTTCGGCTTTGACCAACTTGTGACGCCGAACCAGGTTGTTGCCGAAGTAAACGGGCAATCGATCACGGTGGGCGAATTCCGCAGCCGTGTTCGCCTGGAGCGGGCAATCCTGAATGAGACGATCAACGGTCGTTTGCTGGTACTGCGAACGCAGGGTGCGACCGATGAACAGGTCAATCAGGTCGTCGGGCAAAGCCCGGAGTGGAACGAACTGCAAGTATCGGATCAACTTGGCAACCGTGTGCTCAATGATATGATCGACGACATTTTGCTGGCACAAGCCGCGCAAACTGCCGGAGTCACCGTCGATGCAATCAGCGTTGAACAGCAAATCAATGCGTTTTTCGGCTACGATCCTGAAGCAGCGTTGAGCGACCCCACAGCGACGCCAACGCGCACCGCAAGCCCGACACCGTTTATCACACCAACCGCGACTGTGACTCCAACAGTCACGCCGACGCCAGAAATGACGTCGACCGCGACACTGACTCCACAGCCGACCAGCACGCCGACGAATACGCCAGACGCAACCCAGCGCGCGCAGACTTTCACTGAGCGACGCGGCAGCGCGTTCGATACGATCCAGCGTACCGCGGGGATTGATCAAAATACGCTGCGCGCCTATTTTGAGGCGCAAGCACTGCGCAAAGCTTTTGCCAATACGCAATTTGGTGAATCGAGCGGCACAACGACTTACGCCAATGCACGCCATATTTTGGTGGAAAGCGAAGCGCTCGCCCAAGACACCATAGCCGCGCTCAACAATGGCGACTCGTTTGCCGAGCTGGCACGTGCGCTTTCGACCGATACGGGGTCGGGCGCACAAGGTGGCGAACTCGGTTGGGCACCCGTTGCCAACTACGTGACTGAATTCGCAGCCGCCACCCGCGATGGTGAGATTGGTGCGATTTTGGGACCCATTCAAACCGAGTTTGGCTATCACATCATTCAGGTACGCGCACGCGAAGAACGTGCCGCCACTGATGCTGCCATTGACCAGGAACGCGCGACCCAGCTAGAAACCTATTTGGAAACACTGCGAGATACTGAAGGTACCACCGTTGAAATTTTTGACGCGTGGGTGGATAACGTACCCGATGAGCCTCGATTCGTCGCCCGCTACTAACGAGCAGACGATTATAAAAAGAGCGCGGACAATCGCGCTCTTTTTATTTGGTGTCGCGCTCGAATGCTGCGTTTTACCGACGCTATACCCGCGCCGAAGCGTCCCCGGCATTGCCGATGTCCCGCTGTATTCGCTATAATGACGGTATGAGCGACCAATTTTCGCGCCTTGAAGCGCAGCTAGAACGCGTCATCGAAGATGCGTTCACGCAGTTATTTGGCAAAACGATTCGACCACAGGATATTGCGCTGCGTTTATCGCGCGCAATGGATGATCATCTGCGCGATGCCGACGATGGAGAAGCGCGTCCGTTCGCACCCGACCATTACACGATCTGCATCAATGACAAGGTTCGCGCACAACTGCTTGCGCGTCAGCCAAATTTTGAATCGATTTTATGTCGTCACATGATTGACCTGGCAACTGCCGCCGATTATCGCTTGAACAATATTCCACAAGTCGATTTGATCGGCGATTCCGACGTAGACGCCGCCGATATTGATGTGACTGCCGTGCATATCGACCCGCGCATCAGCCATACCGCAGCGATGCAGGATGCACACGTTTTAATTTCACCTGAAGCCGCACCGCGTCACCCTCAATTAATCATTAACGGAACGCGGGTGATTCCGCTCGAGTCATCACTGATCAATATCGGGCGCAGCCGCGATAATCATATCGTGCTGGATGATCTCCATATTTCGCGTCATCATGTGCAATTACGGTTACGCTTTGGGCGCTATACCATGTTCGATATCAGCAGCCAATCTGGCACCAAAGTCAACAATGTGCCTGTACGTGAGCATCGTTTACAAACCGGTGATGTGATTCGCATAGGTAAAACGCATATCGTCTACATCGAAGATACACCAACTGACAGTGGTACTGGCGTGTTGGCAGCACTGCACAACGGATGATCCACCATATGGGGGCATCGGCTTGAGCAACGAAAGTGCGCTGTTACTGCTGCGCTTGACCGGAAGCACACTGCTGCTGCTATTTTTGTTGGCGATATTTTTGGTGCTGTGGCGTGATTATCGCGGCACGACCGCCCAGATCGAAGCCAGCCGACGCAGTCATGGTCGTCTGGTACAGATGCAAGCCGTCGACGATCATATCGTCGTCATGCCGCGCACCTATCCGCTGCTCCCACTGACCAGTATCGGACGTTCTCCGACAAATACGATTCCGATTGATGAACAGTTTGCAAGCGGTGAACATGCACTGATCGCGCTTCGGGCGGGTACTTGGTGGTTAGAAGACCGCAACAGCCGCAATGGAACGCTCTTGAACGACAACCCAGTAAAGCAACCAATCGTTATCACCGATGGCGACGTGATAGGTATTGGTAAATTGAAATTTCGCATCGATCTTGAAACTTAAAGGTGACAAGTATGACCGAGAACATACAAATTGGGGTGATCGGCGGTTCTGGGTTGTACCAAATGCCCGATTTGACGGATATAACAACCTACACTATCGACACGCCGTATGGGTCGCCCAGTGGCGACATTATGATTGGCACTCTGCGTGGTAAGCGCGTCGCATTTTTGCCGCGTCATGGTGTCGGTCACGTCTATACGCCGTCAACCGTCCCGTATCGCGCGAATATTTATGCACTGAAAACACTCGGTGTACGCTATATCATAGCCGTAAATGCGTGCGGGTCGCTGCGTGAAGATTATGCGCCCGGTCATATCGTCATGCCGGATCAACTGGTTGACTACACGAAATCTGAGCGCGGTGGACGCTCGTTTTTTGATACGGGCATGGTTGGGCATATTTCGGTTGCCGATCCGTTCAGTCCATTGCTAAACCACTTGTTAGCGAACTCTGTGCGGCATGTTGGCGGCGTCGCGCATGAAGGTGGTACGTATATCACAATTGAAGGACCCAGATTTAGCACACGCGGCGAATCCAATATTTTTCGCGCGTGGGGATGCAGCATAATCGGCATGACGACCTGCCCCGAAGCTTTTCTCGCGCGTGAAGCCGAAATCGCCTACAGCACCATGTCGCATGTCACCGATTACGATGTATGGCATATCAATGAAGCCCCCGTCACGGTCGAAGCGGTCATCCAGACCATGCACAACAATTTGAGCATGGCACAGCGTGCGCTGGCACACGCTGTAGAACATCTTGACCCAACCATCGATGAAGAAGCACATCATGCGCTCAAAAACGCGATCATGACCGATCCTAAGGTCATGCCAGCGTCCGTCGTCGAACGCCTTCACCCGCTCGTTGGTCGCTATTTCGATAAGCGTTAACTCGTGTCTATCGATGGGCTTCTTAGAGCGCGTGGCTTAAATAGCGAAGTCAGCGTTGTCGCGGTAACTGAACGGCGTTTGCTGGTATTGGGTGCGGCGTTTCTGCTTGTCAATACGCTTTCACTCACTCTGGTGCGCAGCTCCCCGCAGGATTGGCTGCATTTTGCAGCTTGGCTCATCTACGCTTTCGTGGGTCATGTGTTATTGCGCTTGCGGTTGCCCACACGCGACCCGATTTTATTCCCGTTGGCGATGACGATGACCGGATGGGGTGTAATCTTAATTTCACGCCTTGAACCCGCCTTTGCCGATCGTCAGGTGATCTGGCATTTGATTGCGTTCATCGTCATGTTCGCGTTCGCCTGGACAAAAACGCTGCTGCGTTTGATGCGTCGATACCGCTATTTACTGCTCGTGAGTGGTCTTAGCGCACTCGCGCTCACGATCCTGATCGGCGTCAATCCGTCCGATCTTGATGGTCTTTACGGCGCGCCTGCCCTATGGATCGCACTGGGTTCGTTTTACGTACAGCCATCCGAAGCACTCAAGTTGATTTTGGTCGTCTTTCTCGCCAGTTATCTGGCAGAGCAATATCCCGCTCTCCGTGCTGAAGGATTATCCAATCCGCGCACACGTTTTTCGTTGTCGCCGCGCATTTTAGGACCCATTTTATTAATGTGGGGCGTTTCCATGGTCGTGTTGATCTGGCAGCGCGATCTTGGCACAGCGATTTTATTTTTTCTTGTCTTTCTGGTTCTGTTGTATATCGCGAGTGGTTACACGCCGCTGCTTGTGTTCGGCGCACTTATGATAATGGTCGCGGGGCTGCTCGCGTATCAACTTTTTGATGTGGTGCGTTTGCGAATCGATATTTGGCTCAATCCATGGCTGGAAGCCGACGGTCGCGCGTATCAAGTCGTGCAAAGTTTGATGGCGTTCGCGGCGGGAGGCGTCATCGGGCAAGGTGTCGGGCAAGGCGTGCCCTACTTTATCCCTGTCGCGCATTCCGATTTCATATTCGCTTCGCTCGCTGAGGAATGGGGATTGATCGGCGTGATTAGCGTCATTGCGCTGCAGACCATTTTTGCCGTGCGCGGCTTACGCATTGCGATGCAGCAGCGCGGCAAACCGTTTCAAACGCTTGTGGCAGTCGGTCTGTGTGCAATCCTCATCTTTCAAACGCTGCTCATCATGGGTGGGGTGCTGAAACTCATTCCATTGACAGGCGTGACACTGCCATTTTTTAGTTATGGAGGTAGTTCGCTGGTCGTCACGTTCGCCATCACCGGCATTTTACTCCGTTTGTCGGCGGGAGAAACATAATGCCGTTCGAGCGTGAAATTAACCGTCTTTTGATCGGGTTGTTGATAACGTTCGGCGTCGTCGCACTAGCGGCAGCTTATTGGGCGGTCGCAGGTGCAGATACGATTTTGCAGCGCGATGATAATCCACGTCGTGTGTTAGCAGAGGCGGCGATAGGGCGTGGCGGCATTTATGACCGCAATGAAACGCTGTTAGTGACATCAATTCCGCAGCAAAATGGCTCTGTACAGCGTGAATATCGCGTGCCAGCAGCGTACAGCGCGCTCGGTTACTACAGTTTCACCTATGGTGTCGGCGGCGCGGAAGCCGCGTACAACACAATTTTGCGCGGCGATGACTTAAGCACATCGCTGAGCGAAATATTTACCGATCAACTGCTGCACCGCCCCCAGCAAGGCTCGGATGTTCAATTAACGTTTGATGTGAATGTACAAACGACACTAGCCGATGCAATGGATGGTCAACGGGGTGCAGCTATCTTATTGAGCATTCCATCCGGCGATGTCATCGGGATGCTTAGCCTGCCAACATTCGACCCTAACCAACTCGATGCGACTTGGGAACAGCTCATCACCGATCCGGGCAATCCATTTTTCGCACGCGCACTGCAAGGACGTTATCAACCTGGTGCGGTGCTGCAAACCCCGTTGATTGCCGCCGCGCTCTTGGTCGATCAGCCTATCGATGATCCATTGGAAAATGCTGCCGCCGCTTATTTATTGAATGAGTTGACCTTGACCTGCGCCGTGCGATTACCCGACGTATCGCTTACATTGCGCGAAGCCTATAGTTTTGCATGCCCAAGTGCGTTCGCGCAATTGATCGAATCGCTGGAGATCGATGTTGTACAAGCAACTTTTGACACGTTTCAGATAGAAAACATCCCCGTACTTGAAGGTTTCGTCGCGCCACTGGATGCAGCCGCGCCGACCGCTATCCCGTTTCAATGGACGACCACCAATTTTCGCGCCAACGCCCTCGGTCAGGGAGATCAAACGGTGACACCACTTATGATGGCGATGATCGCTGCGGCAATTGTCAACGATGGCAACACGCCGCAGCCCCACGCGCTGATCGGCGTGCGTCCGCCAACCAGCGACGTTTGGCAGCCAATTATCAACGCGCGACCAACAATTCCAATTACGACATCGGGTACAGCACGCCGTTTACAAGATTTGATGCGCGGCGCAGTCGCAAATGGCGCGGCACAAAACGCCGGACGCCCTAACCTTGATATTGGTGGTCACGCGGCGTTAGCCTATTCAGGCGATTCAACACTGGCTTGGTTTGTGGGCTTTGCTACGCTGGGTGGCAGCGACGCGCTGGCAATCGCGGTTGTGCTGGAAGACAGCGACGACCCTGGTCTGGCGGCGGATATTGGGGGCGCAGCCCTAGAAGCCGCTGCACATTCCGCTCGTGATCGCACCGTAAGATCGAACTAGAAGTTTTCGTCCGTGTGTTGGCGGTCTTGTCGTCCACTTATCCTTAAATGATGGAGTAGAACAATCCGTACACAGAATTCGTTTAGTCAGCTTTCACGACGCGATCTTTTTAAGGCGCTTGGTACTGGCGCGATCAGCTTCGGCGTTGGTGCGACCGTGCTCGGCAAATCAGTTATGCGCGCCTATGCAGGTCAAAATGACACCTATGTTCCTGTCCCGTCCGCGTTCTCGACGTTCAATATCGGCGATTCCGAAGTATCGATTATTCAAGACGGCACCGCTGTGTTTGACGCATCATTTTTTGGCGTTAATGCCGACCCCGAAGATGTATACGCATTGATGGCAGCGAATAACCTTTCCAATACAGTGTCTGCGACATTAAACGTCATTCTCGTCAAGACTGGCGATCGCACCATTTTGCTCGATACAGGTCTGGGATTGATGTCGCTTGACGGAACGTCGCCGCCGAACGCGGGTCGCCTTACTCCGACCCTGGCGTTACTGGGTGTGACACCGGAGGCTATCACCGATGTCGTTATTTCGCATCTCCACCCCGATCATATTGGCGGCATCAGCGACGGTGTAACACCTGCATACCCCAACGCTGCGTATTATTTTCCACAAGGCGATTATGATTTCATGCAGTCCGGTCCTGTCGGCAATGAACAAGTCGATGGCTTAATTGGATTGGCAAACAGTTTGCTTGCGCCAATCCAAGCCAGCGACCAGTTGACAGTCTATGCGAGCGACGCCGAAACCGAAATTGTACCAGGTATTTTCACTGCACCCACGCCGGGACATACGCCAGGTCATGTTGCGCTTCGCGCGGCGAGCGGCGATACATCGTTCGTTTATACAGGCGACGCAGTGACTAATTCGATCATTTCACTTCAACACCCAGAATATTTTATGGGTTTCGATGCGATCCCGGAAGTCGCCGTCGCGTCGCGTCGTGCATTGCTCGATATGCTGGCGTCCGACGCTGCCCAGACGTTTGGGTATCACTTCGCATTCCCCGGCGTCGGTTTTGTCGCCGCCGACGGCGATGCCTTCCGCTTCACTTCCAGCCTCTAAACACTCGTAATGCGGTTCGTTTGAGGGTCGGGCAATCGACCCTCAAACCTTTATCCCCCCGCCCACAAACGTTGACGAATGCCCAACTTGCGCGACCACTTCGCAGTTTTGCTATGTACGTGAACGACTGGACTGCTGTAATGCAGTATTGCGCTCCCCTGAGCGCCGTGCAGCGACGCCAAAAAGTCTGATGCCCCTTCAAACGGCCGCATGGACATCGTCGCTAATCCATATTCAGGGCGCGAATGTGCATCTGATCCAACGGTTCCGATGAGACGATATTCACGCGCGAAATCGACGCTCTTCGTATTATCCAGTTTGTATAAGCAGCGCGCGTTGAAGATTTCGATGGCGTCCACCTGATCGATGATCTTGATTAACTCATCGACGTCCCAAGCGCCTTTGCGCAAGCGGTCGAAGGGATGTGAAACGCTGATCACCGCGCCTTGCGCACGCAGACGAGCAATCGTTTCGTCTGGCGATAACCCAGCAGGAATACTTTCACTCATAAAATAACCGAGTAGTTCGCCTTGATTGGTCATAATTTCTTCGCCCACAATCACCAGATCAGGGGCAATTTTTTGCAGCGACAATGCGCCTTGTGCAGTGTTGTGATCGGTAATGGCAATCCGATCAATACCACGCTTCTGGCACAAGTCGATAAGTGTTTCAAATTTGACCACACAATCTTTCGACCACATCGTATGGCTATGCAGTTCCACTTTCCAAGGCTCGATATGCTCCGTCGCCAACACCGCACTCCTCCATCGCTAACCTGCGCTTTTCACACCTGATTCTAACAGTGCAGCGTCGCAATCACTAGCCGCGCTGCTCATAACGCAACATATGCTATAATGCCGCCTTCCCATCAGTGGGAAATCGTGGGACAGGTTGTCCTGCATTTTCGTTCGACATATGGCAGACTGACATGCATCGTCTTTAAATATGCGTGTGAGATGCGGATAAAAACGGATATGCGTTCTAAAGCACCTTATGTTTCTAATGAGGGTCTCTCAGCACCACCACCCCTCTTACTCTATGGCGTATTCACGTTGTTCGTCATCGGCATGATTGCCATCATCGGCATGATCAACTATTTGAGCAGCCGACGTTTGATGGCACTCGTCCCATATATCATCGCAGCCCTCATCGCGTTTGTCCTTGCCACGGTAATCGGCACGCTGCTGTTTCGACGTGGTTTACCGCGCTGGGTGCTCCCCATACTGTTAGTCTTTTGGGCGGGTATGGGCGTAGTCAGTGCGTTGGGCGGAGTCGCGGTCTATCAAAACGTTCTGCCACCGCGCTATCAAACAGAGCTTCTGACGCCACTTCCGTTTATGCGTGCATTTTTGCCAGCCACGCCCGCAGGTGGCATCGTCCCAACGGTCGCGGTGAGCGATGACGATATGTCGGCAGAAGACCTGCTCGGTTTCACCTTCAACGAGGCGACCGACGAAGCCACGGCTGAAGCAACTGAACAAGCCGCCTTGAGTATCGTTCAAGCCGTCGAAAACTCAACCGCGACGCCGACAACACCACCGACCAGCGCACCGCCGACGGCAACAACCACGCCGCTCGCTGATACCGCTACTGCGCCGACATTTACCGCACCGGCACAGCCGCTTGCGACCGACATTCCCGCAATTTCGACCGCTGCCGTCCCCCCCAATGGGCGTGTATTCGGGTACAGTTACATCGAACAGACGTGGAACAACTGTGGTCCCGCCAATATCACGATGGCATTAAGCGTGTATGGATGGCGTGAACCGCAAACCTACGCGGCGCAATTTCTGAAGCCGAGCAGTGAAGACAAAAATGTCACGCCGCAAGAAATGGCAGCATTCGTCAATGAGCAAACAGGCGTCCGCGCGTATGCGCGCGTCGGCGGTGATCTTAACTTGCTCAAACAGTTGATTACCAACAATTTCCCCGTAATTATTGAAACCGCGGCGTTCTTTGAAGGTTACGACTGGATCGGGCATTACCAGACCATTGTCGGTTATGACGACTCGTTTGGGGCATTTTTTGCCTACGATAGTTATCTTGGCACGGGCACCAACGAAGCTGGATTGGTCGAACCCTATGCCGAATTCGACGAAAACTGGTCAGCGTTCAACCGCGTGTTCATCGTCATTTACGATCAAGAACGAGAATCGCTGGTCGAGCAGATTTTAGGCGAACGCGCGACCGAAGACGGTGCCGTACAGCACGCCTTGACGATTGCCCAACAAGAAGCGCGTCTCAATCCACGTGATCGATATGCGTGGTTCAATTTGGGGTCAGCATTGACGGCGCTCGGACAATATGAACAAGCCGCACGCGCCTATGACCGCGCCCGCACACTCGAACTCCCTTTCCGCATGATGTGGTATCAATTCGGCGCGTTTGAAGCGTATTACAACGTTGGACGCTACGACGATGTGCTTGCACTCGTCAACTCAAATTTGACGACGGGCGGCGAATACGTCGAAGAAACCTACTACTGGCAAGGACGTGTATTGGCGGCACAAGGTAACAGCGCAGGGGCGAGCCAGGCGTATCAACTGGCGCTGTTTCACAACGATCGTTTCCAGGTTGCGCGCGATGCGCTCAACGTGCTAGGGAGCTAGTCGAATGTCCAGCACGGAGATGCCGGGCGCCGCCGTCGATGCACGTCAGATTGCGCGCTCTACACTGATTGTGATCATCGCGTTCGGTGTGGCAAAAGTGATCAGTCTGGCGCAAACCGTCATCATCGCGGATGTGTTCGGTTTGGGTGCGGAATGGGACGCGTATGTCACCGCTAACAGCGTCCCCGAACTCATCTTCACGTTGATCGCAGGCGGCGCACTCGCAAATGCCTTTATCCCGATTTTTACGGGTTATCTGGCAAAAAATGATACGTCGGGCGCATGGCGCACGGCAAGCCATGTCATCAATACGGTGTTCACAGTGACGCTGCTTCTCAGCATTGCCGCGTTTATCTTCGCGCCGTTTCTTGTCGCCAATTCGATTGCGCCCGGTTTCACCGCAAGTCAGCAGGCGGATACCGTCGTGCTGATGCGCATTTTGCTGGTCAGCACGGTGATCTTTTCGGTGAGCGGCATTTTGATGGGCGTGCTGCAAAGCTTCAACCGTTTTTTGCTGCCCGCGCTGGCGCCGATCATGTTTGATTTGGGTATCTTATTCGGCGTGATTTTCTTGACCGAGCCATTTGGTGTATCCGGCATTGCCTATGGTGCCGTGATTGGTGCAGCGCTGCATTTAGCGATTCAGCTCCCCGGCGTTTTTCGTGTGCGCGCGCGTTGGATTCCTGAACTTGGGCTGCGTGACCCGCAGTTATGGCGCATCATCCGCTTGATGCTGCCGCTGATCGCCGGATTATTCTTATTCAGCTACAGTTTTATCGTCATGAACAACATCGCATCACGCTTAGGCGAAGGCTCAGTAAGCGCGCTCAGTTGGGGCTGGCGGCTCATGCAAATCCCAGAAACGTTGATAGGCACAGCGATGGGAACGGTGATTTTACCGACGCTCGCCGCCTTGAGCGCCAACAGCAATTTAATAGGCAAACGCGACGCAATGAGCGGTGCACTGCGCTTTGTTCTCGTCGCAGCGATTCCGTCTGCGATCGGCTTGATCGTGGTCGGGCGTCCTTTAGTTGGCTTGCTCGAAGGGGGTGCGTTCGATGCCAGTGCGACCGTATTAGTTTACAACACGCTGGTATTTTTCATGCTCGGCATGGTCACCCAGTCGATGGTCGAGATTGCTGCGCGCGCCTTTTATGCCGATAAAGACACCATTATTCCGTTGCTGGCGTCGCTGGCAAACGCGATCCTGAATATCGGTCTGGCATATGTTCTAAGCGGCGTGCTAGCGGTCGAAGCACGTGGTGTAATCAACCAGAACGCGACCTTGTTTCCGTCGCTCGGTCTGGCGACGGTCGTTGGTAACGTTGGTGGGTTAGCGCTGGCACAGTCGATAGGTTTTACCATCGAAATTGTGATCTTGCTCATAGTGCTGCGTGGACGATGGCACGGATTGAACACCCGCGATTTAGCGACGACATTCGTCAAAACAAGTATCGCCAGTGGCGTCATGGCGCTGGCAATTATCGCGGTACATAGCGGTTTTAACGCGCTCGATTTGTTCGGACGCGGGCGTATTTTCTCGGCACTGCTTGTCGGCATTGAAATCGTCGTCGGCGCGCTGGTTTTTATCACGGCAGCCTGGGCACTTCGAATGAGCGAACTACATGCCTTATGGGATTTACTGGCGCGCCGTCGTTTGACTTCCCCTGAACCCGTTCTCGTATAAAGGTATCCGCTATGACGATTGAGATCCGTTCGATAACACTTGGACTTGCCTCCACCAATGCTTATCTCATCGGTGATACCGACACCCAAGAAGCGATTTTGATCGATCCGGTCGATGAGGCGGATGTTTTGAAAAAGATGGCGGACGGCGCGGGCTGGACGATCAAGTTGATTATCGCTACACATGCCCACTTCGATCATGTCCTGGCTAGTCGTGACCTCCAGGCGGCAACAGGTGCACCTTTTTATATTCACACAGATGCCGCCGCGATGTTGAAAACGCTGCCAGAACAAGGATTGCGCTTCACAGGACAACGTTTTCCGCCCGCTGCTGAACCGGATCGACTACTGATCACGGAATCAGAAACCATCGAAGTCGGTGCGATTCATCTGGAGACGTTGTACACGCCGGGGCATGCGCCCGGTCATCTTGCGTTGTATATGCCAGCACAAAAAGTCGTGTTCAGCGGCGACGCGCTGTTTGCTGGCAGCATCGGGCGAACAGATTTGCCTGGCGGCAGTTTGGATGTGCTGATGAACTCGATTTTTTCTAAGCTTTTGACCCTGCCCGGTGATACGAAAGTATTATCTGGTCATGGTGAGGCGACCTTTATCGACCAGGAACGACTGACCAACCCGTATATTCGCGCGTACGGTAAGGAATGAATACACGCGCTCATCCAGCCTTTTACTTCTCTTTCTCACGTCGTCACTGGATTTATGAAACATATCCTGCTCATTTTTCTTGACGGCATCGGTTTAGGCGATGATGACCCGTTAAGCAACCCCTTCTCATTGGCAACAACACCGACGCTGCTCACATTGAGCAATGGTAAGCGCTGGGTACGCAATACAGGCTTGCAGGTCAGCGAGCGGGCAATCTTTGTGCCGACGGATGCCAGCGGTGGTATTCCCGGAAGACCCCAGAGCGCATCCGGTCAGGCAATGATTTTGACAGGACGCAACGTTCCAGCGCTGATCGGCGAACATTACGGACCGCGCCCAAACCCACCGATCCGTGCAATTCTTGCACAAGACAATTTCTTTAAGCAGGTCGTCGCACACGGCATGACAGCGGCGCTGCTTGAAGCCTATCCGCCGCGTTTTCATGAAGCTATCACGAGTGGCAAACGGCTGCGCTCCAGCTATCAGCAGGCATTGTTTGAAGCCGGGCTTCCGCTGTTTGACGAGCGTATGATTTACAGCGGCGATGCACTCGCGGTCGATTGGACAGGTGAAGGATGGCGCAGCGAACTCGGTTATACAGACTCGCCCATCTATGATCGGCATACGGCGGGCGTCAAAATGGTCGAGCTCTCGCGCCGTTATGCATTTTCATTTTTTTCACATTGGATGACCGATATACTCGGACATCGCGGCACGGTGGATGACGGTGCGCGGGTGCTAGAGTTGTTTGATGGCGTTATGGCTGGTGCACTTGATGTGTGGGACGACGACGAAGGTTTGATCGTGATCACCAGTGACCATGGCAATCTCGAAGATGTGCGCCACACCAAACACACCGAAAACACGGTGCCCACAGTCGTGATTGGGCACGGTAAAGAACAATTCGCTGATGGTCTGACCAGCTTGGCGGACATTGTCCCGCGCATGGCATCCTACTTGTTTGGATGATCCCACGCTCGCGTAAATGTGGTATTCTCGATTTTTCAATCTCCTCCCTAAAGGTTTAGCCATGGCTCCCGTCGATGCGCAATCGATGAAAAATATTCTCCGTTATTGGGTGAGCGGCGTCACGATTGTCACGTCGCAGCATCTTCATCAACGCGGAGGCGTCACTGTCAGCGCATTCACTTCGCTGTCGGTCGATCCACCACACATCATCGTGTGCCTGAATAAAGGTGTGAGTTCGCTGCCATTGCTGCAAGAATCGGGCTTGTTTGTCGTCAATGTCTTGGCAGAACATCAGGGTTATTTGTCAGATATTTTCGGCGGGCGCGTTGCACTCGACGAAGGGGCGGATAAATTTAATGGCGTTGCTACAGTCTTAGGGGTAACAGGCGCGCCTATTATTGCCGATACGGTTGGGTATCTGGAATGTCGTGTCAAAGAACAGTTTTCCGGGGATACTCACTGGATCATCATCGGTGAAGTGATTGCAACATCAGTTTACAACGATACGCCGAAACCTTTGGTTTACTTCAATCGGAAATACCGCGATCTCGACTCCTATGAATAGCCCAGACGGGAACGTTAGTGAACCTTCCAACGTCTTGATGATTGACAAACGATTGACGTAATTGTGATGTTGACATCTCGCCACACGTCAGTTTGAATTACAATTTGGCTTTCAAATGCTTGTACATGAGGATTGAATGGCGAAAAGACCCCAACTGCCGCCACCAAAAACGACATCCGCTATCGAACCCGCCGCTCCACCCACGCTGAATATTTATCAAGCGCGGCGGGCGCGCGGGTTTATCAGTAATCTGATCGCGGTACTATTGCAACCCGGTTTATTCTTTCGCACATTTCCCACCAATACGCAGTGGGTAATCGTAGCAATTTTGGTGTTGGTCGTCGCTGGTGTGCAAACAGTCCGTCAACCGACGGCGCATACGTTGACATCGGCTGACCCGTTGCTGCCACTTATCGACCCTGCATTATCGGGTGGCGGTGATTTTGGTAACGGCGGAGGCATCACTGTTGGACCACCAGGCAGCTTCAACGGACCCCCTGTAAGCGGCGATTTTGGCGGCGGCGCAAGTGCGCCCGTCTCAAGCGAAGCGATCCGTAATACCACCACCACTGCCCTTTTCGCGGCGGGCACCATTTTGATCGCGTGGCTTATCCAGTCAGTTTTGTTCGGGCTTGTACCGCTCTTGCGCGGACGTTCCGCTAATTTGGGACGTAACTTACAAGTCGCGGTCTGGGCGAGTGTACCGATTGGCTTACTGTTTCTGCTCCGTTTGATCTATTACGAATCCGGTGGTGCGCCTGAATCACCGGGTTTGACTGCGCTCATCGATGGCTGGTCAGATTTCGCAGTACTGTCGCCGTTCGTACAAAACATCGTGTACATGCTGCTTTCCAGCCTGACGTTGTTTTGGGCATGGAATATCGTCCTGATTTACCTCGGTGCGCGTTATGCTCTGAATGGACGTGCGTGGTCAGCATTTTTGGTGACATTAATGTGGGTGATCCTCGCCATCACAATTCCAGTAGTCACAGGTAATGTGACCGCTCCAGCGCGTGACGTCGCCGTCATCGACCCACTGATGCTGCCGTCTGATGAGATGTTGTTGCCCGACGGTGGCGAACTACTCCCGCCTGTGTCAGACGACACGACGACGCCACCCATGCCAGAAAGCACGCTGGAAAGTGATGCTACACCCGAAAGCACCAACGAGTCGGCGGGGTTATAGTCAACACACTTATGGCACTCACGCCACTAACCAATGCACCTGTGATGATCGCTGCACAGCGCGTCCATAAAACGTTCAATACTGGCGGGCAGCAATTGCACGTGCTGCGCGATGTCTCGCTCATTATCCCACAAGGACAGTTCGTCACGATCATGGGTCCTAGCGGATCGGGTAAAAGCACGCTGTTATATTTACTCGGCGGGCTGGATCGCGCCGATTCAGGTGCGATCCGCGTTGCAAACCGTGTGCTCGACGACATGACAAGTGAAGAACTTGCGAGTTACCGTGGGCGTACCATGGGATTCGTGTTCCAAAGCTTTTATCTGGTGCCGACACTGACCGCGCTCGAAAATGTCGCTTTACCTGGCATTTTCGCCGGCATGGGACGCGACACCCGTGAACTGCGTGCTGCCAAACTGCTGACCACCCTCAAAATGGGCGACCGTCTTGATCATCGCCCTCATCAATTATCGGGCGGACAACAGCAGCGCGTCGCCATCGCCCGCGCGATGTTCAACAATCCGCCGATCATCATGTGTGACGAACCGACCGGCGCGCTCGATAGCAAGACCGGACAAACAGTCATGGAGATGCTGCGCTGGTTATGCACCAAACGTGGCAAAACGATTGTCGTCGTCACGCATGATCCAAATGTCGCCCAGTACTCCGACCGCATGATCCAAATCCGTGATGGTCAAATCGTCGATGATGTACCAACCCATCGCACCCTGACGCGCCAGTCGGCGCCATCGATTGACAGGGTCGATGCGGTCAGCCAAGACAACCCTGAATTTGCAGACGAAAGTGAAATAAACGATGATGCGCCTGCTCAAGAATAGTGCCCTTATGCTTGCGTTAATCGTCGCGCTCTGGTTGGTAGGGAGCGGCGTGGCGCAAGATGAACCGCAACCGCCGACCGCGACGGGTCCGGTGTCGATATCCAGTTTTGAACCAACGCAAATTTTGAACACCGACGCGCGTACACTTTCGGTTTTTGGAGCAAATTTCGCGTCCAGTACGACGATTCGCGTCGTCGGTGTAGGCATTTTATCGACGAGCTTCATCAACAGCAGCTCATTGACGGCGAGTTTACCCGCCAATTTACCGCCCGGCGGTTACACCATCCAGGTCGTTGATGCGACGCGTGGCACCGCCACGGCAGGCATTCCACTCACGATATTTGGTCCGACACCGACGCCCTTCCCAATTTCCACTTTTCAACCACCGACATTTCAACCCGGTCAGCCGACGTTGATCATTCGTAATTTCAGCGCCGACCCCGAAGCGATTGCGCCTGGTGAAAGCGTCGCCCTCACGTTTGAAGTGGTCAACGTCGGCAGCCGCCCTGCTGAAGGCATCACGATTTTACTCGGCGAAGGCAGTTTTACGCCTGCGCTCGGTCAAGCCAGTGTGACAATTCCGACGATCAATCCGGGCGGCACATTCAATCTTTCACTCACCGTCAGCGCCGCTGCAAGTGCCGAACCGGGTCCTGCGACAATCCCAATCGTGCTGACGTTTCGCGATTTTGAAGGCGAACAGTTCACCAGTAACGCCACGCTAAGCGTGACGATTTTGGATATTGAAGAAGCATCACAGGTCACCATTACCGGGTACAGTATCGAACCTGACCCGGTCGATCCTGGTCAGCCCGCCTTGCTGCGCGTCGATGTGACTAATTCGGGCAACCTGACGGCGACGCGGGCATTGCTCCGCGTTGCGGGTGAAAACAGTATTTTGCTGGCAGGCGAACGCGGTGATAGTCTTCCTCTCGGTGATATTCCCGCAGGCGAAACCGTGACCGCCGAACTGCCAATGATCGTTAATGCGAGCGCTGAGCCGGGACCTAAGTCACAGGCGATTGCGCTTACTTTCTTCCAAAACGATGAACTGCAAGAGGTGAATAGCAACATCACGATCCGCGTCGCCAACCCAACATCGGCGCTGCTACTATTAGAAGCCTACAGCACCGGTGAAGACGTCCTAAAACCAGGCGACCAATTCACACTGACACTAGCGCTCGCAAACGTAGGGGATGCGCCTGCCTCCAACGCGCTCATCACATTCGGCACCGTAACTTCAACTGGCGGTGTTGGCGGCACTCCCGATCCAAATAGTGGTGGATCGACAACTACAGACGGCATTCCGGGCAATGCGTTCGCACCACTTGGGTCAGGCAATACGATTTTCATCGGTACGATTGCGGCGGGCGGTGCGCTCGATGTCGAGCAAGCGTTTATCGTCAACGGTACGGTACGCAGTGGCATTTACAACTTACCTATCACAGTGCGTTATCGAACGGCGGCGGGCACGACAGCACAGGAAAATCTACAGGCGAGTGTCGTTGTTGTCGCGCCGCCGCGTTTGCAACCAACGCTGCTCAATCCACTGCCAGAAGTCGCCAATGTCGGTGAAACGATTCCGCTCACGCTGGAACTTGTCAATAATGGCGCAGCGACGGTCGATCTCACTCGTGTCGTTATCAGTGTGAATAACGGCGAAATCGTCGAAGGCGCAGAACAAGAACTGTCGCCGCTCCGCACCGAACGCAGCGCGACGATCGATGTCATCGTGCTGCCTTCCGAAGAAGGCACATTCGCCGTCACCTTCGAAGTCTTTTACCAGGATGATCTGGCGAACGAGCGCAATCTTGAACTCGTCTTTGAAACAGAGGCTGTCATACCGCCACCAATGCCTGAATTTACGCCGCCGCCAGATTTCTTCCCTACCGACCCGACACCCGAACCGGAAGATGATTTGCTCAGCCGATTACTGCTTGGATTTTTGGGGTTGGGGAGTTAACTCACTATGTTCAATGAACTCGCATCGTTGGCAATTCACAATTTGATGCGTGCCCGCGCCCGCCTGTTTATGACGGCTGGTGGCGTATTGGTGGGCACAACCGCCGTGATTTTGCTGATTGCGCTCACGATTGGGCTGCAAACCGCCGCCGAAGCGGGCATTGGTCAAAATGCGTCGCTCACGGAAATTCGTGTCTATCCAAACTACGGCTTTTTTCCGGCTGGTGCGCCGTCTGATGAAGATGCCGAACTGCCCGAACTCGATGTACTGACCGTACAATCGTTATGGAATATTCCCGGCGTGGCGGCGGTGATCCCGGTCGTAGAACTGCAAAGCTGGGGCGAGATTATCGCCGGGGATTATCGGGGTGGCGGTCAGATATTAGGCATCGACCCAACCCTGCTGCCGTATCTCGGTGTGTCACCGCAGCAAGGGAGTTTAATGTTAGAAGGCGATCAGATCATCGTCGGCGGTCTGCTCGGTCAGAGTTTCTACGACCCGCAATCAGAAACGTATGAGCCGATCACGCTTGATCTGTTCACGACCGCGCTAGAGATGAATATCTGGAAAAACGACGGGACAGACAGCCGCGAACTCGATATCGAAGTTGCGGCGGTGCTTGCATCCGGCAATTCGTACGATTATTCGCTGATTCTTCCAATGCAGCGCGTGATCGACCTCAACGAATTCGCCACAGGATCGCCGTTGGATGTCGAGACTTTCCGGTTCAATCAGGTGATCGTGCGCGCCACCAGTCGCGAAACCGTGGCGGATGTCTCGGACGCAATCCGCGACATGGGGTTCAGCGCCGGAGGCATTGGTGATTTTCTCGATGATTTGAACAGCTTTTTCGGGACAATGCGGCTGGTCTTAGGCGGGGTTGGAGGCGTCGCACTGCTTGTCGCTGCATTTGGCGTCGCCAATACCATGACGATGGCGATTTTGGAACGTACCCGCGAAATCGGCTTGATGAAAGCCGTCGGTGCAACCGACCGCGACGTACTCACCGTATTTTTGCTGGAAGCGGGCTTGGTTGGCTTGAGCGGTGGAATCGCTGGCGTAGTACTTTCATATGGGCTGCAAAACCTGATTAATTCGGCGCTGACGAATATTCAGCCGGATCAAAGTGGCGTGATGTTCTTGCCGCTTGATGTCTCGCAACTGGGCGGTCGCTTGGTCGTCATCCCGCCGGAACTTGCACTCTTTGCATTAGTGCTGGCAACGAGCGTAGGCATTATAGCGGGGTTATTTCCATCGCTGCGCGCTTCGAGGATGACAACAGTCGTCGCCTTGAAGACGGAGTGACATACTCCCCACGCCTAGAGGCGGGGACTTCTACCCTCAGCGCGACTGCAAAGGCGACCCTTCGTCTTATCGTCGCTCCGGTAGCACAGCGATGCCCCGCTGTGTTTGACGTTAACTACGGGATTGCGATATTACGGGATTATGATCGAGGTCGGATTTTTACGTCTCGTACCGCGCACATCAACCGCCCCCTATCATACGCTATTTCAGCAGAAAAAAACACAAGACCGACGCCTTATATCCCCATGCCTGAAGGCAGGGGTTTTACGGCGCTTTTCAGATAATTTTTCGCAGGCGCGGCAGCAGCCCGCTGTAGCGATCGGATACCTTGTTATTTTGAACTGCCATGTAGACTGCGCGCCGACTGCCGACCAACACGACAATTTTTTTTGCGCGCGTGATCGCGGTGTACAACAAATTACGCTGAAGCATCATGTAATGCTGTGTCATGAGCGGCATAACGACAATCGCATATTCTGACCCCTGACTGCGATGCGTCGTGATGCAATATGCATGAATCAGTTCGTCGATTTCGATTGCCTCATACACGATATATCGTTCATCGATGATGACTTCAAGCGAGCCGTCGTCAAAATTGATCGAACTAATTCTGCCAATATCGCCGTTGAAAACTTCTTTCTCGTAATTGTTGCGCGTTTGCATGACTTTATCCCCGACGCGGAACAAACGACCGCCGATTTGTTTTTCGGCATAACGTTTATCGCCATTTAACGCGGCTTGAAGCGCTTTATTGAGCGCATCCACCCCCGCCATGCCCCGATACATTGGGGCGATAACCTGCACATCGTTGAGCGGATTGATGCCAAATTTTTCTGGCAGGCGATTGCGAACAATATCTACGACGAGTTCCGCCGCCAATGCAGGGTCTTCTTCCACGAAAAAGTAAAAATCTTTACTTTTGTTGTCCATCAATGGCGCTTCGCCCTGATTTATACGGTGTGCATTGACAATAATGGTGCTGTCGTCTTGCTGACGAAAGATTGTCGCCAGACGCGTGACGTGCGCGACACCACTGTCTATAACATCGCGCAGCACATTGCCCGCGCCGACGCTCGGCAGTTGATCGACATCCCCGACCAGCATCAGGTGTGCCGTTGGTTTCATCGCCTTGAGTACGTCGTTAAATAAGAGTAAATCGATCATCGAGGTTTCGTCGATGACCACCATATCCACTTGTAGTGGGTCGTCTTCGTCATGCATGAACCCCTCACCAGGCGTATAGCCGAGCAGACGGTGGATTGTGCTGGCGGTGCGCTGTGTTGCCTCTGCCAACCGCTTTGCAGCGCGTCCGGTCGGGGAAGCCAGTGCATACTTGACATTCAACGCTTCCAGCACTTCGATCACCATGCGCAGCGTCGTCGTCTTGCCTGTCCCAGGTCCGCCTGTTAGCACGGAGACTTTGTTGTACACCGCCGCGCGTACAGACTCCTGCTGTTGGTCGCTTAAGACCACCTGTTGATCGCCCGTGAGCTTGCTCAAGAACGCGCCCCATTCGGGTGGCTTAATTTCCAGCATCAGCGTCGAAGGCAGCGCATTTAACTGACGAAGATGTTCGACCGCGCTTTCTTCGGCGTGATAGTATAGGGGCAGATAGATCGCTTCTACCATCTCCCCCTGTAAATCGATGCGGTCGAGCGTAAGTTCGCCGTTTTGCAGTGATTTTTCGAGCATATCGCGCAGCAGAGTCACATTGTCTACACCCAGAATTTCGCTGGCTTTTTCAATCAACAGTTCGCGCGGCGCGAATACATGCCCTTCTTTTGTCAGTTGATTGAGGGTATACGTTAAGCCTGCCCGAATACGGTACGGAGACGCCATTTCAACGCCCATTTTGCGTGCGTATTCGTCAGCACGCATGAATCCGATACCAAACACATCGTCCGCCATCGTATACGGGTTTTCTTTAACGACCGGGACGGTTTGTGACCCATATTCGTTGAAAATCCGCGCTGCCATTTTCGCGCTCACACCAAAACCCTGTAGAAAAATCATGCTTTGGCGCGCCGCTTGATTATCACGCCACGCGACCCGCAATTTTTCTAACAGTTCACGCTTGATCGCTGGCACTTCGTCCAGCCGTTCGGGGTGGTGATCCAGAATATTCAGGGTTTGCGCACCAAAATGCTCGACAATACGCGTCGCGGTCTTGACCCCAATACCGCGTACAATGCCGCTGCTCAAAAAGTTGATGATGCCTTCGTCAGTGGTTGGCGCAAGCGGTATTGCCTGGTCAGCGCGAAACTGCTTACCGTACCGCTGATCCTCCACCCACGACCCCATAAATTGCGCGTTTTCTCCCGTGCCTAATTCGGGCATGTTGCCGATGACGGTAATTGTCCCGTCGCGTGCTTCTGCATCTCTGTAGCGCTCCAGCGACTTGATTTTAACGACGCTGTATCCATTTTCGGGGTTATAAAACGTGACCCGTTCGATTGTGCCAGTCAGTGTTTCCATGCCGTATTCGCTCGATAATGGCTCATATGTTCACAGGTTGAATCATATCATAGTCATCGGCTTTTCGACCGAAATGACGGGCTTATCCACATCTTTGCTTTATGTTATCGTTAGGCATTTGCGATGATTGTATCTCTGTGATTTACGGAAGGATAACCTCCATGAAATTCCCCCGTGCAAGCGGCATATTGCTTCACCCCACCTCGCTGCCAGGTCGCTATGGCATTGGCGATATGGGCGATTGGGCATATCGTTTTGTCGATTATCTGGTCGAAGCCGGACAAACTTATTGGCAAATGCTGCCGTTAGGACCCACCAGCTACGGCGATTCACCTTATCAATCACTTTCGGCTTTCGCTGGCAATCCGCTTTTGATCAGTTTGGATCGGTTGGTAGCAGAAGGCTGGCTGACCACGCAAGATGTGGCACAAGTTCCCGAATTCCCCGCGCACATGGTCAATTTTGGCGAGGTAATCACCTACCACCGCACGATGCTCACCACTGCCTATAGATGCTTCGATACAAGCGCGGCCAAAATTCAAAAAGATGCGTATCATACCTGGAGCAGCGATAACGCGGCATGGCTCGATGATTATGCCCTGTTCGTCTCGCTTAAAAACAAGTGGGAAGGTCGTTCATGGGTCGAATGGGACGCAGGCGAAGCGCTGCGCGACCCAGAGGCGTTGGTCACGGCGACCGATCAGCACACTGACGAAATCGCTGAACAAAAATTTATACAATGGATGTTTTTTCGCCAATGGCTGGAACTCAAAGCCTACGCCAATAACAAAGGCATTAAGTTGATTGGCGACCTTCCCATTTTTGTAGCGCATGACAGCAGCGATGTATGGGCGAATCCGAATTTATTCTTTCTGGACGAAACCGGCTACCCCATTGTCATTGCGGGCGTACCACCCGATTATTTCAGCGAGACTGGGCAGCGTTGGGGTAACCCCCTTTATCGTTGGGATGTCTTACAAACCGATGGATACAGTTGGTGGATTCGTCGCATCCGCGCAGCACTGCAAGCCGTCGATTTGATTCGGATTGACCACTTTCGCGGCTTTGAAGCCTACTGGGAAGTGCCCGCCAGCGAACCAACGGCGGTACGCGGGCAATGGGTGCCGGGACCAGGCATTCAGTTTTTGCGGACAGTCGAAGCCGCATTGAGTGACCTGCCCATTATCGCGGAAGATTTGGGCGTGATCACCGACGGCGTTATTGAACTCCGCGACACGTTTAAGTTACCAGGCATGAAAGTCTTACAATTCGCATGGGGCAACCTGGATGAAGCCAGCGGCTTCTTACCCCACGCGCACGTTCCCAATGCCGTCGTGTACACGGGCACACACGACAACAATACATCGCTGGGCTGGTGGCAAAACGAAACCGACGATGCTATCCGTCAGCATATGGGCAACTATCTCGGGCATGATCTTCATGAGATAAACTGGGAGCTGATTCGTTTGGCGATGATGTCGGTGGCGCACACCGCGATTATCCCATTGCAAGACGTAATCGGGTTAGGCGACGAAGGACGCATGAACACGCCGGGTAAACCAAGCGGGAACTGGACATGGCGTTTTCTGCCAGACCAATTGGATCCAGGATTGCGCGAACGGCTGCGCTGGTTTACCCGTTTATATGCACGTTTGCCCAACCAACAACCGCATTGATATGGTTCTAATCAGCGTTTTACGACGCTGTTATAGAGTGTGTACAAGCCCTTTACATGTACGATCTATCTTTTAAGTATCCCGTTTAACTGATTATGTAAGCGATAGCTTGGAAAAAAACCAGTGGATACGGTTAGCTCCAGCCGCGTACCATCAACGTGAAAACCCTCGCGGCAGCTTCTAAAAACTAAGCACTTCCTCACCTAAAGTGAGTTCGCGCAAAAGAGCGTCGATCTTCGGATCGACGCTCTTTTGTTGATTCTTACGACATGTTTGACAGTCGTTCCTGGCTGGACTATACATAAAGCGTGACAAAAAACTTTCTGGAACAGGTTTGTTTATCAAGGAGATTTCTGTGAGCAAATTTAGGTTCAAAGGGCGTAGCATTTTCGGACGCGCCGTGTTCATGGTGGCACTTGTTATCCTATTGTCGTTTTCACTCGTGACGGCGGCACAAGAGGATGTTCCAACGCTGGTGGTTATTGCAGGCACGATTCAGAGCGTTCTCGGTTGTCCAGGTGATTGGCAACCAGAATGCGAAGCGACCGCGTTGCAATTTGACCCAGACGATAATCTATGGCAGGCATCGTTTGAACTCGCGGCGGGCAGCTACCAATACAAAGTCGCGCTCAACGGCTCTTGGGATGTAAATTACGGCGCGAATGCCGAAGCAGGCGGCGCGGATATTGCACTCGTGCTGGAAGAAGATACGACTGTCAAGTTCATCTATGCGCATGGCACGCATTGGGTCGCAGACAGCGTGAACAACATCATCGCCAATGTTCCCGGCAGTTATCAGGAAGAAATCGGCTGTCCGGGCGATTGGCAGCCCAACTGCTTACGCTCACTGCTGCAAGACCCGGATGGCGATGGCGTGTATACCTTCACCACCTCCGGCTTGCCGACAGGCTTGTACGCAGCCAAAGTCGCCGTCAACGAAAGTTGGACTTTGAACTACGGCTTGGATGGTGCAGCCGGCGGCGCCGACATTCCCTTCACCGTCACCGAAGATGATCAACTGGTCGAATTTATTTTCAACAGCGCGGATAACGTGATGACGATTCAGGTGGGCGGCGAAGCGGGTCCCGCCGTCGGCAATCTGTTCCTGGCGCAAGCACATTGGGTGACAGGCGATACGTTAGCCTGGAATATCGCGCGCGTTCCCGGCGCAGACTATCGCCTGCATTACAGTGCGATAGGCGAACTGGCTTTAAGTGACGAAGGCGTGACGGGCGGCGACAGTATCGATTTGACGTATGACCGCGACGGGATGACCGAAAACATCATCGCGCAGTTCCCACATTTAGAGCAGGACTTTTACGCGCTCAAAATCGATGAGGCTGATCTCGCGCTTGTGCCGGAGATTTTGCAGGGACAAATCGCTATCAGTGCAGTGACTCAGCAAGGCGCGCTGCTCGATGCGACCAGCATACAAATTCCTGGCGTATTAGACGATCTGTTTTTCTATGATGGCGATCTTGGCGTAACATTGATGGATGATGTACCAACCATCAGCGTGTGGGCACCCACGGCGCAAAATGTACGTTTACACCTGTTCGTGGACTCTGATGCGGCGACCGAAGCCACGCCCTACGATATGACTTACACGGATGGGGTATGGTCGGTTGAAGGCGAAGCCGATTGGATGAACCAGTATTATCTGTTTGAAGTTACGGTGTTTGCGCCGTCAATAAACACAATCGCGACCAACCTTGTCACTGATCCTTATTCGATCAGCTTATCAATGAACAGCACGCGCAGCCAGATCGTCGATTTGAACGATCCGGCGTTGATGCCCGCTGGTTGGTTGGAGACCGAAAAACCGGAACTCGCCGCGCCCGAAGATATTGTGCTTTACGAGCTGCATGTGCGCGATTTCAGCATCAGCGACATGACGGTCTCGCCCGAAAATCGCGGCACTTTCGCCGCATTTACCGAAATTGATTCGGATGGCATGACGCATTTGCGTGCGCTTGCGGATGCAGGATTAAGCCATATCCACCTGCTGCCCGCGTTCGATTTCGCCACGACCAACGAAAATCCAGCGGAACGCGAGGACCCCGACCCGCGCTGGCTTGAACTGCTCCCGCCCGATAGTGAGAGTCAGCAAGCGATCATAGAAGCGGCACGCAATACGGATAGTTTCAATTGGGGTTATGACCCGCTGCATTACACCGTGCCTGAAGGCAGTTACGCAACGGATGCCGATGGTGCATCGCGCATCCTTGAGTTCCGCGAGATGGTGCAATCACTTAACCAAAGTGGGCTGCGCGTGGTGATGGATGTGGTGTACAACCACACCAACGCCTCTGGTCAAAGCGAGCGTGCGGTGCTGGATCGCATCGTGCCGGGTTATTATCATCGTTTGAACGCAACCGGACAGGTTGAATCCAGCACATGCTGCGCCAATACTGCCACCGAACACGCGATGATGGAAAAACTGATGGTCGACAGCGTGCAGATATGGGCGACGGCATACCGAGTCGATGGTTTCCGCTTCGACTTGATGGGACATCATATGGTTGAAGAAATGGTCAACGTTCGCGAATCGCTCGATGCACTCACCGTCGAAAATGACAACGTGGATGGCTCGGCGATTTATGTCTATGGCGAAGGCTGGAACTTTGGCGAAGTCGCGGATAATGCGCGTGGGATCAACGCCACACAGTTGAATCTTGGCGGAACAGGCATCGGCACCTTTAACGATCGTTTGCGTGACAGCGTGCGCGGCGGCAATCCCTTCGGCGACTTTCAGCGTCAGGGGTTTGCAACAGGTCTGTACGTTGACCCGAACGAAACCGAAGACCGCACAGTCGAAGAACAATTGAGCCTGCTCGGTTTATTCTCTGATCGGATTCGCGTCGGGCTCGCAGGGAATTTACGCGACTACACCTTCATCGGCGCCAACGGAGAGACAATTACGGGCGCGGACGTTGATTATAACGGCTCACCGACGGGCTATACGCTCGACCCGCAAGAACACATCGTCTACATGAGCGCGCATGATAACGAGACGATTTTCGACGCGATTCAGTTGAAAGCGCCAACGACCGCTACAAGCGACGACCGGATGCGGATGCAAAACATGGCGACCGATCTTGTCATGCTTTCACAAGGTGTGCCGTTCTTCCACGCGGGTGACGATATTTTGCGCTCCAAATCACTCGACCGTAACAGCTATGACAGCGGCGACTGGTTCAATCGCATCGATTGGACGTATCAATCGAACAACTGGGGCGTCGGTCTCGCGCCAAACTGGAACAACAGCGACAACTGGGGTATCCACGCACCCTTGCTGGCAAATCCCGATCTGGTCGTCACCGAAACGCAGATCATCGGCGCAAATACACACTTCCGCGAAATGCTGCAAGTACGCTTCAGTTCGCCGTTGTTCCGCCTGCAAACCGCCGATCAAATTATAGAGCGGGTCACGTTTCACAACGCTGACGAGGCTGATATTGTTGGCGTCATCATCATGGATATTACCGATATGACAGATGACGATTTAGACTCGGCAAACGAACATGTTGTTGTGGTTTTCAACCCACATCCCGAAGGCTTATCGTTCACACGTGACGAACTGATCGGCATGGCGCTGGAACTGCATCCAATTTTGCTTGCATCTGCTGATTCAGTCGTCCAAACCAGTACGTTTACCAGTGACACAGGTACGTTCTTCATTCCGGCACGTACTACTGCTGTTTTCGTACTGCCCGAAGGCGCGGAATAACAGCAATCTAAATTGTGATGGCACAGGGTTTTCAAATGATTACCCTGTGCTGTTTTTACATCGGGTTGCTGGATGGTTTAGGCACATCGTTCCGTGCTTTGCGGGCTTGTGCGGCGGTTAAATCGCGCGGAATGCCGCGATCAGAAATCCACATTGCGTAAGGCGCAATCGTCAGTTCCGCCATCGACAATAATACGCGATCATAATTGACGCGCCAACCCGCATAATCGCGCCATGCCTGATCTCGATCCGCCTTAAGCGGTAGTCCAGCCTTCTGCAATTGATCGTACACCTGATCGTATTCTTCGCGAGCGATGCTGATAGGCGCATCGGGGCGCGGATCGCTGTCATACGAGATGTAAAAAAAGTCCGCGATACTTCGCAAGGCGATGAATCCGGCGCGAATCGTCAAATCGATCTGCGGATTAAGCGGCATGTCGATCGTTGAACGCATCAATGCGCCCGCATCAAGGATCGTCCCCGCCGCTGTCACCCACGAATTATTGCCTTTGGGCGACCGAAAAAAAGTCAGCGCCGCCAACGAGGTGTGACTTTCTTCGATTTCGACAAACCACACTTCCCATTGTGGCCATAATTCATCGAAGCCGTTGAGACTTCGAAGGCTGTGCATTCGGATCAACATTTCGGCGGGCGATGGCGGTGACCCGGCGCGCACTTCCAACAGCGATACAATCGCTTCACGTTTGGAAAACGCGCTGTACATCGTCGGCAAATACGCGATCAGCAATGCAACAAGCAGCATTCCCAGCGCGGCTTCAGTGAATTCCAAAATCAGCATGGGCGTGCTATCTGCCAATGAAAAACCGAGGGTCATCAGTGATGATCCGCTTGTCTTGAACGCATCGTAAACCGACAAGCCAAGCGCCCAGAACATGAGCGTGTATCCAAAGATGACGACCGCCAACCAGATAATCGGCAGCACAAAAAGACTAATCGGGGCATAGAGCGCCATCACTTGATCGCGCTCCTCATAACTCCGTGCCCGTTTCAAACGTAAGTTGAACACCCTGCGAATTGAGCGAAACGTGGCGCGCGACAGCCACACACTCGCGCTGCGCGGCAGTGCGAACGTCTTGAGCGCAGCCATGATCACCGCGATGACGATATACAGCCCCACCCCAAAGATCACCACACGCAGCACCAGATCAACGATTCCAAGAGCCATTATGAATAAATATCTCCCGCAGTGCGGTAATAAGCTGGGCGATGTCAGAATGCGTATTATAGCCCTGCATTGAAACCCGGATAAACTGTTCTTCCTTCCAATCAATGACTGGGATTTCGATTTGATAATCATCATACAGGCGCACTTTGGTCGATACGATATCACACGCAGGCAGCCGCGCTGTTACCATTTGTCCCAACCACATCGGAGGCGCAAGCGCGGGCAAAGCGAATAAATCTGACAAGTCGCGTTGCGCACCCGCGATCATCGCGCGGCACTGAGTTTGAACCGTCGCCCAGTCGTGATCATTCAAAAACTGGATCGCCGTTGGCACAGTCAAATAAGCGGCATAATCGCGTGTCCCTTGTTTTTGTTGTTTGGCGATGAATGACCCGTCATCTTCCCAGCCCCAACTGATGATTGCAGGTTCGACCAGTCCTTGATATGCATGCCGCACGTACAAAAACCCCGATCCTTTCGGCGCGCACATCCATTTATGACAATTCCCGGTATAAAAATCTGCATTCAAAGCACGCAGATTGAGCGGCACATGACCCGGCGCGTGCGCCCCATCGATGACCGTGATAATGCTCGCTGCTCGCGCGCGGCGACAAATTTCGTCGATAGGAAAAATCAATGCCGTCGGTGATGTGATGTGGCTGATATAAATCACGCGCGTGCGTTCGGTAACGCCACCCCAAAAATACTCAACAAAATCGTCTGGAGTCGTCAACGGAAGCGGCATCTGGCGCTGCACCAGGCGTGCACCCGTTTTTTGCGCGACAAACTGCCATGTGTACATACACGCGCCGTACTCGTGGTCGGTCGTCAGAATTTCGTCATATTCTTTCAATTTGAGCGACCTCGCTACCAAATTAACCCCGGTGGTCGCATTCGGAACGAACACAAGATCGTTGTGATCAGCGCCAACGTAATCCGCCAAGACCGCACGCGCGTGATCGAGCAATCCATCAATGCGCCGCCCCAAAAACTCGACAGGCTGACGTTCAAGTTCCAACTGCCAGCGTTGATACGCCTCGAAAACAACACGTGGGCAAGCGCCGAACGAACCATGATTCAGAAAATTCACCGCTGGATCAAGTAAAAAGAGCGATTTCAAAGTTTCGATGTCGATCTTGCACCTCTTTCGTGGTGGGACTATGTTTCGCGTCCAATTCATGTTAAAAACGCATTATCATAATGTGCAATTTATCGGAGAACAACCATGTTGGATCACCGCGACGTCATCGCGCAAGCGCACGCTTTGCAAGCCAAAATCGTCGCGTGGCGGCGTGATATACACCGTCATCCCGAACTCGGTTTTGAAGAAATTCGCACCGCGAATCTGGTGGCGTCCACGCTGCGAGAACTTGGTTATGAAGTCCGTACAGGCGTTGGGAAAACAGGTATAGTCGCGGCGATAGGTCACGGTGCGCGCACGGTGGCACTACGTGCCGATATGGACGCGCTTCCTGTGCATGAGTTGAACACAACCGATTTCATCTCACAAGTCCCCGGCAAAATGCACGCGTGTGGGCACGACGCACATACTGCCATGCTGCTCGGCGCGGCACATATTTTTGCTGCTCATCAAGCGCAACTGCCTGGTGAAATTCGGTTGTTTTTCCAACCGTGTGAAGAAACTAACGACATCGAAGGCAAGAGCGGCGGTCAACGTATGGTCGAAGAAGGCGCGATGAACGGCGTTGACAACGTGATCGCGCTGCATGTCGCCAGCGATTTACCCGCCGGAAAAGTCGTCGTCGAAGACGGTTATATTTCGGCGGCAGCGGATACTTTTCACGCCTCGATTAAGGGCATCGGCGTTCATGCCGCCCACCCCGACAAAGGCGTTGACCCAATTTTCATTCTGGCACAAGTGATCAACGCCATTCATGGCATCCGCGCACGGCGCATCGACCCCACCAAAGCCGCCTTGATATCCATCGGGTCGGTGCATGGCGGCGTTGCTGAAAATGTCATCCCCGACGAGGTCAAGCTCACTGGGACGATCCGCAGTTATGAGGAGGCGATTCGTCAGCAGTTGTGGGCAGAACTCGAATCAGCGCTTGCGGTCGCGCGCGCATTCGGCGGCGACTTTGAGTTGAATATTATCAAAGGCTGCCCGTCGGTTTATAACGATCCGACGGTCGCGGCGCAACTGCGCGATCTTGTCACAAAAGAATACAATGCCGATATGCTGCTGCCCGATGAGCCGGGCATGGGTGGCGAAGATTTCAGTTTTATGACACGCGCTGCACCTGGCGCGATGTTCTTGCTCGGCGCGAAGCTGGACGCTGTAAATCGCCCGCATCACAGCCCGATCTTTGATTTGGACGAGTCCGTCTTTCACACGGGGACGGCGCTCCTGGTCAACGGGGCACTCGATTTATTGCGGGGCTAAAGCGTAGCGGGCGGAAACAAGCCCGCCCGTTCATGTCATATCACAATGTCCAAAATCAGCCATCCTAACCAGCCGACGACCAACCATAAACCGAACGCACCGTGCAGCTTCGCGGTTCTGCCTTGCGCGGGGTGTAGCAGCGTTGGATCCGTTGTGCTATAGATGATCTGAATTAGCTTAATCGCTTCGGGCAACGTGACAGCAACCAGCAGCGTTGTCGGCGGCATATAGCCGAGCAAAACCAGCAGCGCCACGATCACATACGCGCCGCCGACCAGCACCACATATTCGATGCGCGCGCCGCGCAATCCGAATAACAACGCCAGCGTACGTTTGTTGACGGCACGGTCAGCGTCGCGGTCACGGATATTGTTCGCGTGCAAGATCGCCGCGACCATCGAACCAAGCGGCAGCCCCGCAATTACCGGCAGCCAATCGAACTGACGTGCCATCACATAATACGCGCCCAAAACCATCAACGGTCCCATAAAGATAAACACTGCCACTTCGCCCAAGCCGTTATATGCCAACGGGAAGGGACCTGCCGTATATGTGATCACGACCAGTACACCCCCTAACCCGATCCATAACAGCAGCGATCCACTTTGAAAGAGCAGGATCAAGCCGATGATGCAGCCAAGCAGCACGGTCACAATCGCGCCAATCAAGACCGCTTGCGGTGTCAGGACAGCGTTCTTGATGATCATGCCCTGTCCTGCGACCTTAAGTGCATCCGCGCCGCGTTTGAAATCGAAATACTCGTTGATCAAGTTGGCGGCGACTTGCAGGAAAAGTGCGCCGATCAACGCCAGCACAAATGGGATTAGTTCAAATTCGTTTTGGTCAAGCGCGATGACGCCCGCTAACCCCAATGGCGCATAAGTCGCTGTTAGCGTGCGTGGACGTGCCGCTTGATACCACGCAGCGGCGCGATCGTTGAATGTAATTATCGTCATATTGAATGCCCACGTGTGATCGCCATCACCGAGTCGAACAATGCCCCGTTAGTCGCTACCGCTTCGCTGGCATGGATCGTCGGCGTGCCATTCCAATCCGTGAAAGTCCCGCCTGCTTCTTCCAGAATTACCTGCAACGGTCCACAATCCCACAACCACATGATCGGATCGATCATGATATCAGCGCGCCCGGTAGCGACCAGACAATAACCATAGGCATCACCCCACGTTCGCTGGATATAACTCGTGCTGATCAACTGCTCAAAACGCGATTGTCGCTCGCCGTAGCCAACTAAATCGCTCGCCAGCAAGACTGCATTAGAGAGCGTATCCACCGTACTGACGTGCGCGGGTCTTCCGTTCCAGCGACAGCCTAAACCGTGCGCGGCGTAGATAACGTCACCCAGCGCCGGGAAATTAGCGACGCCGACGACAGATTTGCCGTTTTCATCGACCAGTGCCAGCAAGTTGCTGTAGAACGGCACGCCGCATATGAACGACTTTGTCCCATCGATCGGGTCAACCGTCCAATACAAACCGTTTTTGCTTTCTTTGCGACCAAATTCTTCTCCGACAATGCCGTGATCTGGGTAGTACTTTTCGATCATGACGCGCAGCATTTTCTCAGATTCCTGGTCAGCTTGCGTCACGGGTGAATTATCGGCTTTTCGCTCGACACCTAACCCAGTCTGGTAGTATCCAAGTGTAAGCTTACCCGCGTGCCACGCGGCATCTAACGCGAAGTTCAACGCACTTTGCAACTGTTCTGGTGTCATATTGATTTTTGACCGTTTCAACGCTCACACGAGCGGATGACCTTTCATCGTCTCTGGGATGGGCATATCGAGCAGCTTGAGTACGGTCGGCGCAATTTGAAGCTGCGAGACAGTTTTGTCGGTGTCGCCTGCGCCCGATTCGTCGGGGGTCATGATGTAAAGTGGAACGCGACGCACATCATCGGTTGTACCACCATGTATCCGGTCATCGCTGATGCCATGATCGGCTGTCACCATGATTGTATAGCCCGCTTTGAGCGCATCGGGCAGCAAACTGGCGATTAACCCGTCTTGTACGATGACCTGTTTGCGATACTGTTCACTTTGTGCGCCGTACGCTTCGCCGAGCGTATCCAATAACATCGGATGTATCAGTAAATAATCGGGTATGTAACGGCGCAGCAATGTTGCCGCTGCGGCGAACACTTCATCATCGGGCATATCATACGCCGTATAGAAACGACCATGCTGGATGTTCAGCGCCGCGTCATCGACTTCACGATCCAGCACCACATCATAAGGCACACGATTATACAGCTCTGAATACCACGCATAAACGGACGCTGCCGTTACTTTGCCCGCCGCGCGTGCTAGTTCAAACACATTTGGCATGATCGAGCGGCGCACGATGCTGTTATTGACGATGCCATGCGTACTGCTGCTCACCCCTGTGTGCAGGGCTTCGTAGTTTGGGCGCGACATCGTTGGCAGTTCTGCCGTCACATGAAAGCGTGTTGCTTTTTTCACCTCGACCAGATGCTGCAAATACCCCATACCCTGCTGCGCTGCGTCATCACGTAAAGCATCACTTACGATCAAAATGACCTTGCTCATTCGGCGCGATCCGAGATGTTTTCAAGCGGTTCCGGGCGATTGGCAACTTCGATAGCAGGCCCAGCCGTCGGTGCAGCCCATTTCACCCCATTGGCGATGATTTTGACCACAAGCGGATGATAATAGATCGGATAGGTTTCGTGACCTGGACTAAAGTAGAACACTTTACCTAAGCCACGATAAAAGCACGCCCCGCTCCGAAATACTTCACCCCCTTGATACCAACTGACGAATACCAGCGAATCCGGTTCGGGAATACCAAACGGTTCGCCGTACATCTCAGACTTGTCAATTTCGAAATGATCAGGGATGCCATCGGCAATCGGATGCGCGGGGTTGACGCACCACACGCGCTCTTTTTCACCAATTTCCCGCCATTTCAAGTTGCCACTTGTACCCATCAATTTCTTGAAGATTTTCGAGAAATGACCACTGTGCAGTACGATCAACCCCATACCATTTAGCACGCGCTCGAATACCCGCTCGACAATGTCATCGTCTACATCGCCATGCGCCATATGTCCCCACCATGTCAGCACATCGGTATTTGCCAGCACATCGTCCGTCAAGCCATGTTCTGGCTCATCGAGCGTCGCGGTGTGCGCGTCAAAGCCATGTGCGCGCAAGCCATCAGCAATCGCGCCGTGAATACCATTCGGGTAAAGTGCGGCGATCGCCGCGTTATGTTTTTCATGACGACCTTCGTTCCATACGGTGACTCGTAATGCCATTTTGGGGTGTCCTTTAGCGATCATTTATGCAACCTGATGAGTGTAGCAAGCTTAGAAGAAAACCATCAAGAACGTGTACCATTGGCATGACGCGGCAGCGAAAATGTAATCGCAATCTCGTGGTCAGTCGTCATTTCTGCTTTGATCGATCCATCGTGTGCTTCGACAAATCCACGCGCGATTGCCAAGCCTAATCCCACCCCGCGATACCCGTCCTTTGTTTGCGCTCTCGCTTCTTCGGCACGGTAAAAATGGGTAAAAAACCTCGAAATATCAGGCATATCCGCAGTATCTACGGTATTTTGCACCCGAACTTTCACAATATCGCCCTCCAACCACGCTTTCAAACGCACCACCCCATTACGCGGCGTATATCGAATTGCGTTATCGAGCAGGTTATTAAGTACACGCTGAATTTTATCGGCTGCCATATAAACGGAGTCAATTGTGGGGTCAACTTGATCCTGGAGTGCAACGTTATGCTGGGAGGCACGAACGGTCATCGCACCCAGAGTATCCGAGATTAAATCGCGCAGCGAACTGTTTTCACGCTTTAGCAAGAGATAACCAGCATCAAGCTGTGCCATTTCTAACAGCATATCAATCAAACGGCTCAGGTTTTCGATTTCAGATTGCACATTCGCGAAATAGCGCGTCATAGTGGCAGGATCAACGACAACTTTATCGTTCATCGCTTCGACCATAACGCGGATCGCGGTGAGCGGGGTGCGCAAGTCGTGCGATGTCCACGCGATGAGATTTTTGCGCGTTTGCTCTAATTCTAGACGTTCCTTTTCCATGGACATGAGGCGTTCTGCCATCATGTTGAAAGTGAGCGCAAAATGCGCTAATTCGTCGTTGCCGTGCACTATCATACGCACCGATAAATCACCCTCTGACAGCGTGGTCGCGACGCGGTTCATATCGCGGATGCTTTCGATCATCGAATTGGAAATCAAAAATCCGAAGACTAATGCCACCAGCCCCGCGAACACAAACAACATGGTCGCGATGCGAAAATCGATGGTGCTGATGAACATCAGTTTGGTGGTAATCCATACATTGAGGAAAATCAGCATAATGGTGAGCAGCATGACCGTCAAAAGTGCCCAACGCAAGCTGTACAACCAGCGCATCAATTGAAACCAATACATCACATACGCGATGGAGAGCGTAATCACCGCGATTCCCGTCAGGCTAATCACTAACAGTGTCAGCTCGTCTATATTGGTCATGTTACACTCGGCTCGAATTTATACCCGACACCCCATACTGTTTGCAGGATCGTTGGTTCACTTGGGTCATTTTCGACTTTCTCACGGATACGACGAATATGCACGGTGACGGTACTTTCATCGCCATAGAATTCGTAACCCCACACCTGGTTCAGTAGTTGCTCGCGTGTGAAGACTTGACGTGGGTGACGGGCGAAGAACAACAGCAAATCGAACTCTTTCGCTGTCAATACGACCAGTGCGTTGTTCATATGAACTTCACGGCTGCGCGGATCAATGTGCAGTGTCCCCAAATGCATCGGTTTTTCGTCACCGTTATTTTTTATAGTGCCCGAACGCCGCATCACTGCCTTAACGCGTGCGACCAGTTCGCGCGGGCTGAATGGCTTGACGATATAATCATCGGCACCGAGTTCAAATCCCGCAATCCGATCCAGCTCGCTCGTGCGCGCGGTCAAAAACATGATCGGAACTTCGGTATCCGATTGCGACGATACATCGCTCATTAACTCTCGAATGGATTGCGACAGGGTAAAGCCATCGATTCCCGGCAGCATCACGTCTAAAATCACTAAATTCGGCATGTGATCGCGCACAAAAGTAAGTGCTTGCGCACCCGTTTCCGCATCAAGTACGCGAAATCCTTCCACTTCAAGGTATTTCCGAACCACCTCGCGCACGGTAGATTCGTCATCGACGATTAGAATAAGCGGTTGAATTTTCATCTTCAGTTTATCGCCAGCCGGTCTATTGAGAACAGGAACCTAACGAATGCTGCCTACTTCTGCCTATTTCGACCTCACCACTGACCTACGCATTTGTCGTTTACTTAACGGCATGTGGCAAGTATCGGGGGCACATGGTGCAATTGAGCCTCGCAGCGCACTTTTGAGTATGCACGATTATCACCATGACGGCTACAAAACGTGGGATTTAGCCGATCATTATGGACCCGCCGAAGATTTTATCGGTTTGTTTCGTCAAGCGCGTACAGCAGACGGTGAAGTCGCGCCGACTGATTTTCAAGCCTTCACCAAGTGGGTACCCCGCCCCACACCCATGACACGCCAGATTGTCGAGCAAGCGATTAACGTTTCACGCCGCCGTATGGCGACCGAAACACTCGACTTATTGCAGTTTCATTGGTGGGATTATAACGACCGTGCCTATCTCGATGCGCTCGAACACATGGCGGCATTGCGGGATCAAGGCTGGATACGGCATTTGGCGCTGACTAACTTCGATACCGAACGACTGCAAATCATCACCGAAAACGGAATCCGCATTGTATCCAACCAGGTTCAGTTTTCAATCATCGACCGCCGCCCCGAAGTCCGTATGATCGACTATTGTCAGGCAAACACAATCGCACTGCTTCCATATGGCACAGTATGCGGCGGCTTGCTATCAGAGAAATTTCTCGGCGTGGCAGAACCCGGCTACAGCGTCCTCAATACGGCGAGTCTGCGCAAATACAAAAACATGATCGATGCATGGGGTGGTTGGAGCTTATTCCAGACTCTGCTCACGCGCTTGAAGACCATTGCCGATAAGCACACTGTCAGCATTGCCAATGTCGCTACACGTTATATTCTGGATAAACCCGCCGTTGCAGGCGTCATCGTTGGCGCACGGTTAGGCGTCGCTGAACACCGCACTGATAACGCGCGTGTTTTCGATCTCGTGCTCGACGCAGAAGATCGCGCGCAGATTGAAGCCATCAGCGCACAAGCGAATAATCTTTACACGATCATTGGCGATTGCGGCGACGAGTATCGCCGCTAATCGCCTTATGGGGCGGGTTTACGACCCGCCCTTGACACAATGCGTGCTAATAACTCACCTTACGCAAGCCCCTCGTTTTCAGCCCTTACCCCCTGCCCCTCAGACCCTCAGGGCGAGGGGTGAAAAATAGTCGCGGTAGGGGGAGTCCTTCTCCCTGAGGGAGAAGGATTTAGGATGAGGGCAATCTGCATAAGGTGAGCTAATAAATCGCGTTGATGCCGGTGAGTTCGCGCCCAACGATCAACATGTTGACTTCGTTTGTACCTTCATAGGTGTAGATGATCTCGGCGTCGGTCATCAGGCGTGCGATGTGATTTTCGATCAAGATACCATTGCCGCCCAATGTTTCGCGCGCAAGTTGTGTAACGTAGCGCGCTTTGCGGGCATTATTGTATTTCGCCATCGATGCGATATTTTCGTTCAGTTGTCCGGTTGCGGTCAATGACGCAAGCTGGAAGCACATCAACTGCATCAAGGTGACTTCTGTAGCCATCTCGACCAATTTCTGCTGGATCAACTGGTAGCTCGCAATCGGTTTTCCGAATTGTTCGCGCACTTTCGCATATTCCAACGCGAGTTCATACGCCCCTGCCGCACAGCCTGCGGCTTCCCACGCTACACCTGTACGCCCCAAAACCAGGACTTTCGCAACGTCTTTGAAGGCTTTTGTTTTTACCAGCCGATTTGCCGCCGGAACGCGCACATTGTTCAGCGTTATGTCGGCGTTCAACAATGCTCGCTTGCCAATTTTACCTGTAATATCTTCAATGATCATGCCCTCAGTCTCGCGCGGATTTTCCACGATGAATCCGCCAAATTCACCCTTTTCGTCGCGTGCCCAGATCACGATCAGGTCAGCGATTGACGCATTGCCAATCCATCGCTTCGCCCCATTCAAGATATACGTATCACCGTCGCGGCGCGCTGTCGTTTGCACGTCGATTGCCGCCGACCCACGCAGAGGTTCGGTCAATGCGAACGCGCCAATTTTTTCCAACCGTGTCATCGCGGGTAACCAGCGTTCGCGCTGTTCATCTGAACCAAGCAGACCGATCGACGCCATCGCCAAACCGCAATGAACGCCATAAAACGTTGACAAAGAGCCATCGAGTTTGCCCAGTTCATACATGACCAACCCCATTTCGAGCGGGTCGAGTCCTGCGCTTTCAAAGCCGTGAATCATGCCGCCAATGATATTGATCGGCATATCGCGCAGTCCCATCGCCATCGCGCGCGGAAACTCCGCTTTATCCCAGTAACTATTGATCGTGGGCAGCACCATGTCGCGCCCATATGCCTGAATTTGCGCGCGGATATCCCGCTGACGGTCGCTCAAAAAATTGTCAAGTTTAAAAAAATCAAAGCCCTGATAGGTCTCCGCCACTGCATAATTGCCATTCGTACTGATCATCATCGCCTCAAATTAATCAAACCTGGATTTAATTAATTTTAGCACACGTAGTCTGAAATACACCGTATTCTTAACTGTGGTTCAGCTTTGCAGCGTAGTCTGAAAAGAAACGAGAACCAAGTAGGATGGAGAACATCTTTCATGAAATGGATGCTTACAACAATCGTCGCCGTTTTTTGTATGACACTGGTCGCCGTGGCTCAAGACGACGCTGTCATTGAAACGACGTTTCGCGGTACCGTGACGCATTCCGGCGTCTATAACTCGTCCGCTGTGCGCGTACAGCCAACGTTGCTGTGGCAGTATCAGATTTCGCGTCCTGCACGTACCAGTGCCGCCGTCACCGAGTCAAATGTCTATGTCGGCAGCGAAAATGGTACGCTTTACGCGATCGACCGCCTTACAGGTGACCTTAACTGGGAATTCTCGACCGATGCGCCAATTGTCTCGACCGCCGCGGTTGTGGATGGCGTGCTGTATGTCGGCGGCTTGGATCGGCGAATTTATGCGCTCGACGCCGCAACAGCCGAAATGATCTGGGAGACGGTGACGGATGGTGAAATATATGCCTCACCGACCATCGTAGACAGTCGTCTGTATATTGGCAGCCGAGACAACAATATCTATGCGCTTGATATTGAGACCGGTGCGATTTTATGGCAGTTCGATACAGGCGGCGAAGTGTGGTCGTCTCCCGCTGTCGTCGATAACGTCGTGTATGTCGGCAGCCGGAGCAACGATTTGTTCGCACTCGATGCGACGACAGGCACGGTGATCTGGAGGTATGAAACGGGCGGAGGCATCGATTCATCGCCTGCGGTCATTGATAACATCGTCTATTTCGCCAGTTACGACGGATTGGCTTATGCACTTGACGCAGCATCGGGCGAGTCGGTTTGGATGAGCGAACTTGGCAGTCAGAGTTATTCGTCACCCGCCGTCACCGAAGATCGTGTCTATTTCAACACGATGGGTGGCTATTTATATGCGCTTGATATTGTGAGCGGCGACATCCAATGGCAGTTCGAAATCGGCAGTCCAGCGTATTCGTCACCAAGTTACGCGGGCAGCGTCATTTATACCTTAAGCGAGTTTGAAGGCTTGATGTATGGTCTGGATGCCGACACTGGCACTGAATTATGGCGTTATCAAACCGGGCGGCAGGGTGATTATCGGAGCGCGTCGCCAGTTCTATACGACGGCACGTTATACATCAGCAGCAATAGCGAAGGCGTCATCGCACTTAGCGGATCGTCTGCCCCGTAAGCACATCGAGAACTGGAATATAGACATATTCTGGCACGGGAACATTATGCAATAAGCGTACCATCAAATTCACAGCGGCATGACTTGCCGCAATCCGATCTGATATCACTGTCCCGCGCAAGTAACGCCCGCTGATCACATACGATTGGGCGGGCGTTTCGCCACCGATGCTAAAAATACTCACTGCATCGGGCGCGATCCCGGCTTCTGTCAGTGTTTCAACAACGCCAAAAGCGATGGTATCGTGAAAAGTCAGCACCACGTCGAACGTGATTCCGGCATCCAAAACCTGCGTGGCAAATTCCGCACGTATTGAGTCGTTTGGTTGATACGAAATGGTTTGCACAATACGCGCGTTCAAATATGCGGATAAGCCTGCTCGCATTCCCGCCTCCCGCTCACGAATGCCTGGCAGCGACTCCATCGTGACCAGGATAACATTTGCGTTGCCCATAAGCGTTCATCGGATGTAATAACCAGCCATCTCACCGACGAGATAGCCCATACTATATTGATTTTGATTGAGATTCGCAGCGTGATAGTTGCCTTGTAATGGCGTAAGTAGCACAAGCGCCACGTGACGCGCGTTAATTTCGGCAAGCGCAGAAGCGATTCGCGGCTCATCTAGCGGACATACAATCATCCCCACTGCGCCGCCATTCAACGCCGACATGATCAGATTTGCCTGCGAGTCAGCACTCATCTGCGCGTCATACAGCCGTACGGGAATACCATATGTTTCCAGCAACCCGATCATTTCGCGCGCCGAAAGCGCAGCATATTCCGAATCGAGCGAGTGATATCAAGCCCTACAGCATCAAACGGATGCCGCCCCATCAACATGTGATAAACCAACACACCCAGGCTGTATATATCCGTCCGTGTATCGGTCGGTCTACCCATCAATTGTTCCGGAGATGCATAAATGGGTGCGCCAACGATGAGCCCAGTCAGTGTCAGATGCAGCGATGCTTCGAGCAGTTTTGCTAACCCAAAATCTGTCACGTAGGCATTATCCACGTCGTCAAGCAAGATATTGCTCGGTTTGATGTCGCGGTGAATGATGCCACGATCATGCGCATAGCTGACACCTTCGGCAACCTGCGAAAAAATCACCCACGCTTGTGAAAGGGTGAGCGGCGTTTTTTTCATAGAATCGTGCAGCGAACGCGGCAGCAATCGCATGGCGATATGCGCCAGTCCATCATCCGCAATACCATAATCGTAAATTGGAACGATGCGCAGATATTCAAGTGAGGCGATTAGGTGGGCTTCTTATGCAAATCGCAGCTTAAATGTTTTCGTATCTCCTAAGGCTGTCGCATAATCGATTACTTTAAGTGCGACGACCCGCTTTGTAGGAAGATGAATGGCACGATAAACCTGTGCCATTCCACCACGTCCGATACGTTTTTCGGTTTTATAATCGCCAAGCGGCGAGTCACAAAGAGTCACCATACTTTGCCCCAGCGAAGTCTAATTACCTTAATGCCATCAATTTTCGCCTAAATACACGCGGCGGATCATATCGTTGTTCATGAGTGACTGTGCGTTATCATTCAAGACGACTTCGCCCGTTTGTAAAACGTACCCACGATTTGCGACTTCAAGCGCCATAAGCGCATTTTGTTCGACGAGTAAGATCGTCGTGCCGCGTTCATTGATGCGCTGGATAATCTCGAAGATGCCTTCGACAAGGACAGGTGCCAACCCCATCGACGGCTCATCGAGCAGTAAAATATTGGGTTCGCTCATCAACGCGCGCGCAATCGCTAACATTTGTTGTTCACCGCCCGAAAGCGTGCCACCTTTTTGAGCGACGCGTTCTTTCAAACGCGGAAACAATCCGTACATTTCTTCCATACGCATGAGCATATGACGATTATCCGCCTTGCTGCTCCACGCCCCAATTTCGAGATTTTCGCGCACGGTCAGCAGTGGAAAAATACGTCGTCCTTCCGGGACGTGTCCAATACCCAACGACGCAATTTCGTGTGGCTTTTTGTTGGTGATCGTTTCACCGTTCAACATCACGTTGCCAAAGCGCGCCTTCGCCAGCCCGCTGATTGTGCGCAGGGTTGTACTTTTGCCCGCGCCATTTGAGCCGACCAACGTGACAATTTCGCCTTGATTGACGACCAAATCAATACCGCGCAGCGCGTGAATATGTCCGTAGTACGTGTGCAATCGTTCCAACTGCAATAGCGGAGTCATAGCGCTGCCTTCTTCTCGTTAAGCGGCTTATCTGCCTGGGTCCCCGCCGCGCGCCGCCCTAAATAGGCTTCGATCACATGTGGGTTGCTGCGGATTGTCTCCGGCGTGCCTTCTGCGATCTTCTGTCCGAAGTCCAAAACGGTGATTTGTTCGCTAATGCCCATGACCACACGCATATCGTGTTCGATCAACACGACCGTGATACCGAGTTCATCGCGGATGCGACGAAACAAGCGCATCGCCACTTCAGATTCGTTCGGGTTCATGCCCGCCGTCGGCTCATCGAGCAAAATTAGTTTCGGGTCACTCGCCAGCGCACGCGCGATTTCGACACGGCGTTGGTCGCCATACGGCAGATTGCGACTGATCTCATCCCCTTTGCCAGCCAAACCGACAAAGCGAAGTAAGTCACTGGCGTGCTGGCGGACGTTTTCTTCCTGCTGGTTGAAGCCGCCGATACGAAGCACCGTCGTCAATAAATTAACTTTCAACCGCGAATGCATCCCAACCATCACATTTTCGAGGACAGTCATATTTGGGAACAAACGAATGCTCTGGAAGGTACGTGCGACGCCCGCCGCGTTGACCTGGTCAGGACGCAGCCCAATTAACGAACGATTATTGAACTGGATCGTGCCGGTATCCGGCTTATAGATTCCAGTCAATAAATTGAACAGCGTGGTTTTACCCGCCCCATTCGGTCCAATGATCGAGCTGATGCTGTTGACGGGAATATCGATATTGATCTCACGAACTGCGCGAATGCCCCCGAACGACTTAGCGAGACCACGCGTTTCCAAAATAGATGACATAACAGCGCCTTTTCCTTCTATAAGTCGGGGTTCGCGGCGCGAACTTCAAATGTGTTTACAGGTTCTACGTCCGTTGGCAGTTCGTCATCTTTACTGCGACGCAGTTCCAAACTGCGCCGTCGTTCAGGAAGCAACCCAGCCGGACGGAACAACATCATCAGCACGAGGATCAAACCGAATACAAGCGGCTGATACTTCGCTGGTTCAAGCTGGACGGGCCAATCGCGCACATGAAAATTAATCAACGGCACGACGAAATCGACATTTCGCAGCGCGTTCAACTGCTGTGACAAATTAGATAAAATATGCAAGTCGAGCAGCGTGATGATCATCGCGCCCAACACGACGCCGCGAATGCCACCGATCCCGCCGACGATCACCATTGCCAAAATCTGAATTGACTGGAGAAGGACAAAACTACTGGGATCAATAAAGGTTTGCTTAGCGGCGTACAGTACACCAATCGCGCCCGCAAATGATGCCCCTGTCGCAAATGCAAGCAGCTTCATCCGTACCAACGGCACACCCATTGCAATTGCGGCGATCTCATCTTCGCGGATCGCCGTCCATGCGCGCCCAATCGCCGAATTTTCCAGCCGCCGCGCCAGAAGGATGATTACGGCGAGCATCACAATTGCCAGCAAATAAAACAGGATTTGGCGCGACAGCACATCGATATTTTCGGTACGTCCGGTAATTCTCAATGCCAATCCACCCGTTAGTTCGTTCAACCCAATGGGTATTGGTGGACGCCCGATATTGTGCAAGCCTTGCGAGCCGTTGGTGAAGTTGATCGGCGCATCGAGATTACGCACCAAAACGCGGATCATTTCCCCAAAGCCGAGCGTGACGATAGCGAGATAGTCGCCGCGCAAGCGCAGCACGGGTAAACCAAGCAAAATCCCGACTAAGCCCGCCGCACCGACACCGATAAAGATAAAAATATAGAACGCCCAATCGGGCACAATCCAGCCGTTGATCAAGAATAGGGTTTCGGCGGGTGATGTAAACATTGCCCACAGATACGCGCCAACAGCGAAGAAAGCGACATAGCCCAGATCGAGCAATCCCGCGAAGCCAACGACGACATTCAGACCGAGCGCCAAGCCAGCAAAAATCGAGATTTGAATGGCAAGTTCCAGATACGTCGAATTGATCAAACCGATGATCGGCATGACCACGATCATCAGTATTAAGACCAGTGATGTCTTGACAATCGGGCGCAAGGGTGCGCCCAAAATCACGAGCGGTGACAAGGCGAACAAAGGAAAAACGCACATATTCGCCGCTGGAAACCACAGGCTGTTTTGGTCAAGACCAAGCAGCATGACACCCGTGATGACAACATAGGCGATTGCCAAAACTGCTGCCGCGTAACGATTGGCGAACAACGCCCGTATTGGGTTTTGTCGGGGGGGAGTATTTACTGCTGTTGCCGCCATCGCCTATACCTTTTCGTCCACTCGTTCGCCCAAAATACCACTGGGGCGGAAGATCAAGATAAAGATAAGCACCGAGAACGCAAAAATGTCGGTGTAGCGCTGACCGAGTGCTGGGAAATACACGAGGATGCCGTTCAAGAACGACTCGATCAACCCCAATGTCAACCCGCCGAGCAACGCGCCCGTCACGTTTCCGATACCGCCTAAAACCGCCGCGGTAAACGCCTTGATTCCGGGAATAAACCCGACATAAGGCGTCACAGTTCCAGCATTCATACCAAACAACGCACCAGCACCGCCGCCAAACGCACCTCCGATGAAGAACGTGAGCGCGACCATCCGGTTGACGTTAATCCCCATCAATCCAGCAGTCGCCTGGTCTTGAGAAACCGCGCGTATCCCGCGCCCCAACTTCGTCCCATTGACGAAGAAATTCAGGACCAGCAGCATCAAGACCGCACTGATCACAACGATGATCGATGTGATGCGAATATTGACGACGTTGGCAATCTCTATCAAGTCACGTATCGGTTGACCATTGACCTCTATCGCTTCTGGAGTCAGCGACTCGCCTACTGTCAAGGTTCGCAGGTCGGTATTCTTAATCGGTTTGCCACCGATGGTGATTCCGCCGATATACAAATTTTCATACGTTACATCGCCAATGCGAAAACTTTCGTAATCGGCACCATCAGCGTTAATTTGCTCGACCAGTTGCCCACCAAAATTTGTGCCGCCGCTTGCAAAGCTTTGAAAAGACACAGGGATTGGCGTATTTAGCCAATCGATCTCGTTGGTAGGGTATGTCAGGTTAAAATCGTTGCGCGTGAGCGTCATGATCGCGCGCGTGCTGTCAATCAGAATATAGCTGATACCAATCGCAGTAATCAACGGAACAAGACGCGGCGCACCACGCAGCGGACGATATGCCACACGTTCAATGACCACTGCAAGCGTGCCGCTGAATAACATGGATAGCAAGACTGTCACCAAAACAAGCAGAACGGGTGCCCATGCGCCCAGGTGTCCTTCATCGAACACACGGCGCATGACTTCAAAGCCAATGACCGACCCCACCATAAACATTTCGCTGTGCGCGAAATTGATAAATTTAAGTACGCCATAAACCAACGTATAACCGAGCGCGATCATCGAGTACACAAAGCCGATACTTATACCCGTGATGATCATTCCGGGAAGTTGGGTACTAATCTGAGCCGCCAGGTTAATCCCTGGACGTGGTTCGGGGAACAACAGCGCCAAGCCGTAGGAGAAAAGCGTCAGGATAACTGCTGCGCCGACAATGAAAACGGTCATTTGCCCAAGTGGAAACAGGATAAAGCGATAAATCCAGTTGCCAACACTCATGAGCGGGTTGATGGAAGGCGGCGCGATGACCGTTTCCGAAGATGCCAATTGCAAACTCATACGCGACTCCAAGATGAATGAAAAAGGGCGGCGCGCCATCGACCGGACAGCGTACCGCCCTTATTACAGCGAATGCAGGTTACGAACCGGGGGTCGCTTCCGGTGTTGCCATTTCTTCTTCCATCATCATCGACGCTATCAAGGGCGAGTCGAGCGTGATTTCTGCGATGACCGTGTTTTCGTTCCACGCTTCTGGGTCGCCCGACACGACTTCGATCACATAATACAGACCGACTTCGGGGTCGCCATTGTCGTCAAACGTGATCGAGCCAGTCAAACCTTCGTAATCTTCGGTCGCGCGAACTTCTGCCGCGACTTCAGCACGTGACGGCAGCACGCCGCCATTGCTTTCGAGCAGACGCAAAATCGCTTGCAGTGCGACGTCGGTCGAGACATACGACTGCACCGCAAACGGCTGTGGCGCTTCGCCATAGGCGGCGGTGTAATCTTCAATGAACTGCGCTGCCGCCGGATAAACCGTCGCGGGCGCTGCAACCGACGTGTAGTACGTACCGATTGCCGCATCGCCGCCGAGCGCCGCGAATTCCGACGAGTCAAAACCATCGCCGCCCATGAACAGACCTTCATAGCCAGCCGCACGCGCCTGAGCAATGAAGATGCCGGTTTGGCTGTAGATGCCGCCGAAGTAGATCAACTCTGGTTCTTGTGCCAGAATTGGCGACAAGATGGTTTCAAAGTTCGATGGTTCTTCCGTGCCTTCAAAGTTGAGGACTTCCATGCCGAGCGCCAAGGCTTCTTCCTGGAAGAATTCCGCCAAGCCTTGACCGTACGCCGTCGTGTCGTGCAGGATGTACACGCTGCTTACACCCAGGGTTTCAGCGGCAAATGTCGCGCCGGTGGGACCTTGCAAGTCGTCACGACCGCACACGCGGTTGACAGTCGGGTAAGCACGATCGGTGACAAGCGGGTTGGTGTTCGCGGGCGACACCATGACCAAATCGTTGTCGTTATAAACTTCCGACGACGGAATAGCAACGCCACTGTTCAAGTGACCGATGACGGCAAGGACCGACGCATCGTTGACGATTTGCTGCGCGTTCGAGACGCCGACATCGGGCGTCGCTTGGTCATCATACGGCACGTATTCGACGGCGAAACCAAGTTCTTCAATCGGACCCGCCAGTTGGTCTACTGCCAATTCAACCGCGTTACGCATACTGATACCCAAAACCGATTGCGGACCCGAAAGCGGCGTCTGGGAGACGATGCGGATCACGTTGTCCTGTGCTTGCGTGGCGACTGCGCCAACCGCCAGTACGAGAACAAGCGCCAACACAATAATACGTGTGGTTCTCATGGATAGAAACTCCTTTGAATCATGCTTAGAAAAGAAGCTAGCCTGGCTGCATTTAGCACCCAACTGTGACAACTATACACATCCTCTTAAAGATTACAACAGAGTAATGCTGCGTAACATACTCCCACGCCTAAAGGCGGGGGCTTCTACCCTTAACGCGACTGCAAAGGCGAACCTTCATCTTATCGTCGCTCCGGTAGCACAGCGATGCCCCGCTGTGTTTGACGTTAACTACGGTATTATGATCGAGGTCGGATTTTTACGTCTCGTACCTCGCACGTCAACCTCCCCCTATTATACGCTATTTCAGCAGAAAAAACACAAGACCGACGCCTTATATCCCTATGCCTGAAGGCAGGGGTTTTACGGCCCTTTTCTGATAAATTGGACTGATGGATATTTACAGCACGCCTTCTGTTATACTCAATTTATAAGTACCTTTGCCACATTCCCCCATGCGCAAATATGAGTAAATCATGAGCCGACAAACATACGGGATTTAATCTATGAATAACGAAACGCGGGGTGCCATTTACGGTCTTACTGCCGCCGCCATTTGGGGTGGCATGTATGTCGTCTCGGATGTTGTGCTAAATACGATTCCGCCGTTTACGTTACTAACGATGCGCCTTGTCCTGGCAGTGATCATCTTGGCAGCGTTTTTGAGCCGTTCGTCAACGTTCAGCCTAACAACCCGCGCTGACCTGTTCCGGTTGTTGGGCGTCGGTGTGGTCGGTTTCGGCATTAGCCTGGGGGCACAGTTCGTCGGCACCGATAAATCGACCGCAGTCAACGGCACGTTGGTGACGAGTGCATCCCCTGCATTCATTTTGCTGTTCGCGGCGCTGATTTTGCGCGAACGCCTGACGCCGATCCGTGTTGCTGCCGTTGCGCTGGCGACCATCGGCGTTATCGTCATCATTGATCTTGCGAATGCCAATTTCGGCTCGGAGACATTTTTTGGGGATATGGCACTGGCGGTTGCGGCGCTGACATGGGGTTTATATTCGGTGCTGGTACGTTCGGTGAGCGCCCGCTTTGATACGTTAGTCGTTAGCTTTTATGCGCTGATTGGCGGATTGTTCTTAACTATTCCGGCAGCAATTCTCGAACTCGGTTCGCGTCCGATTGGGGTAATCGACGGCGGCACGATTCTTGGCATTTTGTATCTCGGCGTTATCTCGACTGCCGCCGCAATGTGGATGTGGAATCGTGCTTTTGCTCTGGTCGATGCGTCGATTGCGTCGCTGTTCTTTTTCGCGCAGCCATTTGTCGGTACCCTTTTGAGCGTGCTGCTGCTCAATCAAGCCATTACGACGAATTTATGGCTGGGCAGCGCGTTTATCATCGCTGGCGTACTGCTCTCGCTGGTGCGAGTTGGTGCTAAGCCCAGTATTCATCTCGCTGAAACTCGCGTTACAATCGACCCGACAGTGAGCATAAATTCATCGACAAAGGATTCTTAAAATGTCAGATTACAGTCCTCAACCAGAACATCGCTTTACCTTTGGATTATGGACAGTGGGTAACGTTGGGCGCGATCCATTCGGCACGCCCGTTCGCGACCCGATTAGTCCCGTCGAAATTGTTCATATGCTCGCGGATGTTGGTGCTTATGGCGTCAATTATCATGACACCGACCTCGTGCCTATCGACGCGTCCCCTTCCGAAGAACGCCAGATCATCGACGACTTCAAAGCGGCGTTGGCGGCGACCGGCTTGAAAGTGCCGATGGCGACATGCAACATGTTTACCGAGCCGATCTTCAAAGATGGTGCTTTTACGTCGAACAACGCAAAAGTACGCGCTTATGCGCTGCACAAGACCATGAAAACCATGCACATTGGCGTCGAACTGGGCGCGGAACTCTTTGTGTTTTGGGGCGGACGTGAAGGTACAGAAAGCGACGCGACCAAAAACCCGGCGGATGCGATCAAGCGCTATCGTGATGGCGTCAATTTTTTGGCAGAATATGCACTGTCGCAGGGTTTCAACCTTAAGTTCGCGCTCGAACCCAAACCGAATGAACCGCGCGGCGATCTGTATTTGCCGACGGTCGGTGCGATGCTTGGGTTTATTGCCACGCTCGATCACCCCGAACTCTTTGGCGTCAACCCGGAAGTCGCCCACGAACATATGGCGGGCTTAAACTTCCTGCACGCCATCGGTCAGGCGTGGGACGCAGGTAAACTGTTCCATATCGACCTGAATGACCAAGCCTTTGGGCGTTACGACCAGGATTTCCGCTTCGGTTCGTCAATGGTCAAGCAAAACTTTTTGTTGGTCAAATTTTTGGAAGATGTCGGTTATTCGGGCAGCCGTCATTTCGACGCACACGCCTACCGCACCGAAGATTACGAAGGCGTTAAAGATTTTGCGCGCGGGTGTATACGCACGTATCTGATATTTAAGGAAAAAGCTGCACGCTGGAACGCTGATACAGAAATTCAGCAGCTTCTCGCGCAAATCAACGCTGATGATGGCGAATTCAGCTATCTGGCGGATGGCTTCAGCGTCGAAACTGCCGATCGTCTCAAGAATCACACCTTTGACCGCATCGCCATCGGTCGTCGCGGTTTATCGTACGAACGTTTAGATCAACTGACCATCGAAGTACTGCTGGGCGTGCGCTAAATTCCCCGAATACAGAGTAGGCGGGGCTTCTGCACCCCGCCTTTTACACACAAATCAAGACAACTTCAAGCGTTCGACCAAAATCCCTCTATATTGCTTAATCTTTGGATGGTAAAATTAGTCTTATCCATCATACGAATTATGCAATCCAAAGGTACACTGTGACTTTAACGCGATCTGACATTCGCAACGTCGCTATCATCGCGCACGTCGACCATGGCAAGACGACGCTCGTTGACGGCATGTTGAAACAAACCAAGGTATTCCGCAATAACGATATGGCGGGCGAACGCATCCTCGATTCAAATACGCTGGAGCGTGAACGCGGCATCACCATTCTCGCCAAAAACACGGCTGTGTATTGGAAAGACGTCAAGGTTAACATCGTCGATACGCCCGGACACGCCGACTTTGGCGGTGAAGTTGAGCGCGTCTTGAACATGGTTGATGGCGTTCTGCTGCTCGTGGATGCTGTCGAAGGACCGATGCCACAAACCCGTTTCGTGCTGCGTAAAGCGCTGGAACAAGGCTTGCGCGTCATCGTCGTCATCAACAAAATCGACCGCGCCGCTGCTCGTGCCGAAAGCGTCCTCAATGAGACGTTCGACTTGTTCATCGAATTGGGAGCGAGTGACGAACAAGCAAGCTTCCCGGTGATTTACGCGATTGGCATGGAAGGCAAAGCAGGATATACGACCGATTTGGCGGATGACCTCGCACCGTTATTTGAAACCATCATCAAGGAAATTCCAGAACCAGAAATTGACCCCGACTCGCCCGCTCGTTTGCTCATCACGTCGATTGAGTACGACAACTATAAGGGACAAATCGGGATCGGACGTTTGCAATCGGGTTCGCTCAAGCGCGGTCAGCAAGTCGTGCGGATTACCCCAAATGGCGAACGCAAAACCGGCAGACTCGATTACCTGTTCACGTTTTTCAACCTGACCAAGATCGAAACCGAAGAAGTCAGCGCAGGCGATATTCTTGCGTTTGGCGGACTTGATCCGATTGGTATCAGCGATACGATTGCCGACGTTTCTGTCGAAGAGGGTTTGCCAGCAATTCGAGTCGAAGAACCGACTGTGCGGATGACCTTCGGCGTCAACACGTCTCCATTTGCCGGGCGCGAAGGCAAAACAGGTTGGGGAACGTCGCGCCGCTTGCGTGAGCGTTTGTTTAACGAAACCCGCAGCAATCTCGCGCTTCGCGTCGAAGATGGTGATATGCCAGATCGCTTTATCGTCAGCGGACGTGGTGAACTCCATCTAGGCATTTTGATCGAAACCATGCGCCGCGAGGGGTATGAGTTTGAAATCAGCAAACCAGAAGTCATTTTGCGCCGTGACCCTGATACCAATGAAACGCTTGAGCCGGTCGAAGAAGTGCATATCGAAGTTGCTGACTCAATGACTGGAACAGTCGTGGAGATGCTCGGTGGACGACGTGGCACGATGCAGGATATCCGTACCGAGATGGGTACGACCTATATCAAGTATCTCGTCCCGACGCGCGGTTTGCTCGGTTTCCGTTCGCAATTTCTCGCTGAGACGAGCGGCATGGGTCAAATGCACAGCATTTTCCATGGCTATGAACCGCTCGCTGGCGATATTCCCAGCCGGAGTTTTGGCAGTTTGGTCGCATGGGAAGTGGGTCCTGCGACCAGCTACGCCATGGTCGCGGTACAGCAGCGCGGCACGTTCTTCATCGAACCCGGTGTCGAAGTCTATGAAGGCATGATCGTCGGCGAACACATCCGCCCCGAAGACCTCGCGGTCAACGTGTGTAAGACCAAGACCTTGAGCGCGGTTCGTACCAAGAATTATGCCGATGATGAGCGCGTTCGTGCCGTCCGCAATTTGACGCTCGACGATTTCATCGAGTTCATTGGCGAGGACGAACTACTCGAAGTCACACCGATCAGCCTGCGGGCACGGAAACGCATCATGAGCAATGAAAAGCGCCAGAAAGACCAGAAGGCGCGTGAGAAAATGCTCGAAGCATAAAATATTTAATACAAAGGGCGACCCGGTGGGTCGCCCTTTGTATTTCGGTAATTTGTCGATTCTATGCCGCGCGGCTTGTGATGAACAATTCTTCATCACGCCCAAACCCCGCCAGCTTCAATATCCGGTTTTTTTGCCGTCGCGCCTCGGCTTCGTTATGCCAGAAGCTGATCACGCGATTTTTGCGTGCTGCCAGATAATTCAACGATGCCATCACATGTGAACAACCTAAACCACCATTTTGCGCCCACGGACACGTACAACGTGCGCTGATTACCCCGCCTGCCTTGCTTTCTACCGTCACAATGTGATGGGCGTATGGGTTGGATCGACTGGTAACGACGAAGGTGTTAGGCGCAACCAACCGCACCGTCATGCGGCGGCTCCGCGCTTGCAGCTTCTTTATTTCGGTCGGTTTCATCGTCGCTTTTCCTATCACTTTTACATGCTCTATTTTAGCACAAAAGTTCCGTGTTTAATACTCAGAAATACGTTAGAATCTCCACTTTCGCGGGGTCAATTTTGTTTTCATAAAAAAAACAGATTTTAAGGATCAAAAAAGGCACGTTTGTACGTACCTTTGATCTGCAATCGATGTGACTACCCACCTGCTGTTATGTGGTACTTTCCCAGGCTGGCATGGTGATCGGTTGCAAACTGTCTTCTATGGCAGCGCGGTTGCGTTCCAGCCACGATGGCAGCATCAGCTTTTCACCCAAGTGCGCAACGTCTTCATCTACCGCGAAACCGGGTCCTGCCGTCGCCAATTCAACGATATGACCGTCCGGATCCTGCGTGTAAATGCTCTTGAAATAGATGCGGTCGCGTACAGGCGATACCGGAATGCCTGCTTGGATCAATCGTTCGCGCCACTCAAGCTGGACTTCTTCGTCCGCGACGGCAAATGCGATGTGATGTGTTTGACCGACGCCCATTTGTACGCGTTTGGTCTTGCTAGGATCACGTTCAAAGTAGGTGATAATCGTGCCAGGGTTGCCTTCACCGATACCCCAATACCAATGCGCTGATGTGGGATCATCGAAATTAGAAGTCATCTTGACACGACGCATCCCCAACATACCTTCATAAAATGCATTCGTACGCTGGATATTGCTGCCAATCGCCGTAATGTGGTGCATCCCTTTAGAAAGCGCCATATCCGGCGTTACATAGAGCACAGGCGATTCCCACATCAATTTGGAAATCGTCTCGTTGTCGCGGTTATTGTGCAGCATCTCGGCGGGCGGATCACGATGCTCCGTGCCAATACTTTCAGATGCTTCGTCGATAGCCCAACCCGGTTCCGCTGTCGCAATCTCGATGATCACGCCATCAGGGTCGTGGAAATAAATCGACTTAAAATAATGGCGGTCAAACGGACCATCAACGGCAATGCCGAGATCGACCAGGCGTCGCTTCCACTTGAGCAGCCCGTCATAATTTGCGACCTGGAGCGCGTAGTGATGCGTGCCGCCGATGCCGGGTTGACCCTTTGGCGCATCTGCCCACTCAAAATACGTGATAGCGCTGCCGGGTGCGCCGGTCTCGTTGCCAAAGTACAAATGATACGCACCCGGATCATCGAAATTAACCGTTTTCTTGACCAGCCGTAACCCTAAGGCATTGGTATAGAAATCCGTCGTGCGCTGTGCGTTTGAACTCACCAGCGTAATATGATGTAAGCCTAAAATCGTCATGGTTGCCTCTCAAGTTGTAGTTAGAAGTAAATCACACCCACATAATTGACGAGAGTTTATGACCCGCTCTTACACAACGATTGAGGCGACTACGCTTTTAACGAATTCGATTTCATCCTGGTTGATGGTATGCCCCATTTGTGGATACATACGCTTTGTCACTTGCGCGCCAAAACGCTCAAATATCACTGCCGACTCATGGACGCGCGATTCAGGAATGTGAAAATCGCGCGGATCGCAGCCCAGGAATACAGGCGTGCCATCGAGCGAACCAGGATATTCCCATGTCGTGGTGTTATCACCGATCAAGCCGCCACTTAACCCAAAAACGCCACCATAACGTCTGGCGTGACGCACGGAATATTCCAGTGCTAAACACGCGCCCTGTGAAAACCCAAGCAGCATGATTTTATCTGCATCTATACCTGCGTCGATAACATGCTTCACAATACTATCGACCGTTTGCAACGCCGAATCAAGATGAGGTTGATTCGTCTGAATCGGTTCGATAAAACGGCGCGGATACCATTCACTGCCGCTTGCCTGGGGAGCGAAATAGGCAAGCGCCGGATGCGCAATATCATTTGCAATCGTCAAGATACTTTGAGCATCTGCACCCCGCCCGTGCAGCATGACAAAAGCGGCTTTCGCCTGTTCAATCGGCACACCCGCCGCTAAAACAGGTTGGTTTTGGTGAATAGAACTGACATCGAGCTGCATCACTTACGCTCCAATTTTTTCAAGGGCTTTACTCAAGTCACGCAGCGGACCCGTTAACAACGCACTGACCACGGTCGGCGTCGTCATCGTTTGGTCAGGGGCGATTTGACGAGTCATCATTTTACCAAGTTGTTCTTGAATTGTCGGGTCTTGGAACATCCATCGCATCAACGTGCGCTTGGACAGATTCAACGCCCATTTCGGCATTTGGGCATACAAACTTGATCGAACACGCGCCAGCGTCGATAAATACATCGCGTAAGTTTCGGCACGCGCTGCCGCATCATAATCAATCAAGGCTTGCGTCCACGATTTCTCGCCGCGCTTCCACGCCACAATCTCCACTGCCAATGCACGCGCGGTGAACATCGCATCATAAATACCTTGCCCATCGAGCGGGTCTTTTTGATGATACGCATCACCCGTCAGCGCCCAGCCGTCACCACCCGGCGCACGATACAGATTGCCAATTTTCTTCATGCCGCGCACATCGGTGACGCGCTCTGCATACTGCACACGTTTCCAAATCACGGGCGTTTCGCGCAGTAAATCCAGGTAAAATGACTCCGCCTTGCCGGGTTCCGGCTCGATTAATTCTGACCGCCCTTCGACTGCCAGCGCAATCGTGCCATCGGCACTGTCCATCATCAAAAAGCCGTACCCGTTGCCACTGCCAACTGCTGCAATGACCGGTAAACCATCACGAAATGGCGCGACATTTTTCCAGTATGCATAGTACAAAGTCGTCGGATTTTCGTCATGTTCGTCGATTTCGGGCGCACTCACTTTACGCGCGACCAAGCTGAATCGTCCATCTGCGCCGATGACGGCATCTGCATGCAACTCGTGTCGCACCCGATCTGTACCTTGCGCGATTACACCGACAACACGCTCATTTTCCCACAGCAAATCGGTGACCGAGAAGCCGTCGCGCCCTTCCACCGTTGGATACGTTAACGCATGATTCCATAAGGCATCATCAAAGCGTGCGCGGTCAATTGCATATGCATAGTCGCGCCCATGTGCCATTGGCAGTCGAAATGAGAATTCTTCATCATCGAGAATGTTCACCATCGTACGAATTTTGGGCGTATCGCGCGCATACTGCGCTTCATCCGCGCCGATCTCGTCCAGCATATGCATCGTCGCCGTGTTGATCATCGGACACGATGCGCCCGGCAAACTCGGAAAGGTCGCCCGTTCGAGCAGCAGAACATGTAAGCCTGCCTGCCCCAGGCGCGCAGCCAGCGTTGACCCCGAAGGACGCCCACCAACAATGATCACATCATAATTTGTCATCTTGGCAAATCCCGACTCATTTTCGATTGTTCTATCTTACACAATTAAACGGTCATGATGCCGTGCGGATAATCAGCTATTCACTCATTTCTTATCCGCTTCAGCGCGATTCCACGTCGAGAACTTAAGGGACAAACCCATTGGAATCGGCTACACTCGGTTTTATGACACGTCGAACCACATTGATTTTGAGTGCCATTCTCGTTATTGCTTTCGCATTGCGCTTGATTCAATTGAGCGAGCGCGATTTTTGGTATGACGAAGCCTTTTCGGTTTTATTCGCTGAAACGGGCGTTGAGTCGATGCTTACGGGTACAACGACGATCACACCAAACGGCGCATCCGAGCCGCACCCGCTTTTATATTATACGGCGCTTCATTACTGGATGTGGATTGTTGGGCAGTCCCCTTTCGCGGTTCGGCTGTTCAACGTACTGATCGGGTTGGTCACGATTTACGCCGTCTTTTTGCTGTCGCGCGATTTGTTCGACACACGCATCGGCTTAAGCGCGGCGTTTATCACCGCCATAGCGCCGTTTCATATTCAGTATTCGCAAGAAGCGCGTATGTACAGCCTGCTCGCGTTATTTCTGGTGCTGGCAACATGGACATTTTGGCGTGCCTACCGCATTGAAAAACGAGCCGTTGGCTGGTGGATCGCCTTTGGGGTGTTTGGAGCGCTGACACTGTACACACAGCAGCTTGGCGCGTTTTATCTCGCTGCACTGGCGTGCGTCCCCATAATCGCGCGGCGTTGGCACGCATTGCCCGGATTATTGACTGGCATAGGCGTCGCGGTCATCTTTTACGCGCCATGGCTGTTTTTTGTGCTGCCGAACCAACTTGTCAGCATTAGCAACGCGTATTGGATACCTGTTCCCAGCATTGCCAGTCTACTGGTGACACTACGGTCGTTCGCAACAGTCAACCTCACTTATGGCACGCCATCCACCTTGATCGGCTTAGGCGCGGCGCTCATTTTGCTATTCTTCATGATTTTGCAACTGTTGTTGCGCACGCGCCGCGTCTCTGCCACTACACGTGACAGTCTGTTATTCGCCTTGTGGCTGTTCATCGCACCTATTGCCCTATTATGGGTCGTTTCTCAATTACGCCCGTTGTATATCGACCGTGCGCTGATTGGTTCGGCGCTTATGCTGTACGTTTTACTCGCCTGGCTGCTGACGCGCGGCGGTTTACCCCGACCGATCAGCTTTATCGTCGGCGGGATCGGGATTATCGCAGTCGGGATTGGGTTGTTTTATCAATATACGTGGTCGAATTTTCCAAGTTCGCCTTTTCAAGCCATGACAACACAAATTACACAGCAGTGGCTTCAAGGAGATGTCATCATCCATCAGGATAAATTGTCGGCGCTGCCGTCGCGTTATTATGCTCGTGATTTGACGCAGCGTTATATTCGTGATGAACCTGGCGCGGCAGACGACACATTATCAATGCCTGCGCAACAAACCTTAAATTTTTATGCCGACGCGTGCGTTCGGGTCGCCGCACGCGGTGCGGAGCGTGTGTGGTGGGTCGTGTTAAGTCCAACGCCAGCGCAATACGCCCTGATCCAGGAACTATTCACAACGCAAATCGCATGGCTGGAAGCCAGTTTTGCGGCGCGCGAGACGTATCAACTGAACGACGTGATTTTCACACTCTATTCAAACCGCATGACACCGCTCGATGAGGGAGTTTGCGAGTCATGAATCGTATTCACGCGTCTACACGTTTGTTCGGCATCATTCTAGCGGCACTCGTGCTCACCAATATCGTGGTCACGCATAACGTCTTCACTGCACCGTTTCCCGGTCACAATGATTTCATGTCACGATGGGAAGGCACGCGCTCGTATATCATCGACGGACTGAATCCTTATGGCGAGCAAGCCAGCCTAAATATTCAAGGACGCATTTACGGACGCGCAGCAGCGGAAAACGAAGACCCCGGTTATTTCGCCTACCCGTTCTATACCGTGTTTGTAGTCGCGCCGCTTGTTGCAACCGATTATGCATGGGCATCCGCGATCTGGATGGTGCTGCTCGAAGGATGTTTGATCGGCGCGCTCATCCTTAATCTGGCTATTCTGAAGTGGCGACCAACGCCCATTTTGCTGACGGTAGTGCTGCTATGGGCGATCTTCGATTACTTTGCTATGCGCGGCTTACTGCTCGGTCAGCCGGGGATTGTTGTCTACGCCCTCGAAATGCTGGCGATTTGGGCGCTTTTACGTCGTCACGACGCGCTTGGCGGCGTCGCACTCGCTTTATCAACCATAAAGCCGCAGATGGGCTTCTTGATCGTCCCATTTTTGTTACTCGTCGCACTGCGTGAGCAGCGCTGGCGTTATGTGGGTTCGTTTACGCTTACCTTTGGCGTGCTGATGGGCGCGTCGTTCATCTTGCTTCCTACATGGCTTAGTGATTGGCTGGGGCAGGTCGGCAATTATTCGTCGTACACCGCCATCGGGTCACCGGTCTGGGTCGTCACACAGTATTATCTCGGTTTGGGCAGCACAGGCGAACTGATTGTAATCAGTATTTTGGTGGCTTACATGTTGATTGCGTGGTTCAGCATACTGATACGCCGCCACCCTGAACGTTTACTATGGGTCAGCATGCTTACGCTGACAATCACGCACCTCATCGCCGTCCGTACCGCAACCACTCATTTTGTCGTTTTCACACTGCCGATTTTGTTTTATATCCACGCTTGGTCGAAGACCCGTTTTGGCTGGAGCGCACTCTTCATTCCGATTGCCCTTATCATCCTGACCTGGGTACATTTCCTGACCAGCGTACAGGGTGAGTTCGAAGACCCAAGTTTATATTTGCCCCTTCCTTTTACCATCCTGTTCTTGCTCATCGTCACACGCCGGCGCTGGTGGAAGGCATGATACGTTATCCCCGCGCGCTCTGGATGTTCGCGCTCGCATTGACCCTCGTCACCTCGCTGCCTTATTTGATCCCCGCGCTCAATACACCATCGGGTTACTCTTACACAGGGGCGGCGGCACTGCCCAACGGGATCAGCGTCGATTACAACAGCCACCTCGCTAAAATGTGGCAAGGGCGGCGCGGTGACTCTGGTTATCGTTTGTTGTTTACGAGCGAAGATCATGCCGCGCTGCCGCTCGTGCAAGGGTTTTATGTCGCACTTGGCGCAATTACGCCATTCGATCTCACCGTGACGTATCATATGGCGCGGGCGGTGTTGATATTCGCGCTGGTAACCACGTTGTGGGCATTCGGCGCACGCTTTTTCACCGATCAAGCCGAGCGATGGACTTTTCTGCTCTTTGCAACGTTGGTGAGCGGTGTCAGTTATCTGTTGCTGTTCATCGCTCCCGCACAAGCCAGCAACATCGCGCCGATAGAATTTTGGCTGATCGACGCCTACAACCTTGCTGGCGCGCTTTTCATGCCGCATTTCGCGGCGGCAATCTGTCTGCAAATCATTGCCGTGCTTGCATTCCTAGATCATCGTCCGTTGGTATTGACGTTTGCCTTAGCGTCGTTATCGATTGTGCAGCCCTATGTGATCGTGCTGACAATTCCGTTATTTGGACTCCTCACATTACACGCTGTGATCTTCAAACACACGCCGCTGCGGCAAACGTTTTGGCTGGTTATCCCGTTCGCTGCTCAAACGGTGCTGACGCTGATCCAGTTCGCCGCCACGCAAAGCGACCCAATCTGGCGGTCGTTCACCGCGCAAAATATCACGTTATCGCCGCCACCACTTTACTACGTGCTGGGATATCTCCCCTTCTTGATTCCGGTTCTGGCTGGCGTACGAAAGCGGCACCTACGGCTTAACGATCTGGCGCTGCCGATTTTGTGGATCGTGATCGTCCTCATCCTGCTGTATGCCCCGCTTCCAACGCAGCGTCGATACCTGATCGGTTTACAAACGCCGTTGGCGGTGGTCGCCGCGCTCGGTTGGTCTGCGCTGATACAGCGACTTCGTTCGCGACGCCGCACGCTTGTCACCGGCATTTACATCACATTCGCCGCGCTGCCCATCGCGTTGTTGATCCTTGCCAATACGACGGCGCAGAATCCCGCGCTGTACATGTCGCAAGACCTGGTCAGCGCTTACGAATGGCTGCGGCGCGAAACCAATGATGAGGATGCCATCTTGACAACGTTCGACATTTCAGGAGCGGGATCGGGCGGTCAATTAGTGGCACAAACCGGACAGCGGGTTTTTATCGGGCATTGGATCGAAACCACGAACTTTGGTGCCAAAATCGAACTTGTACGCCGTTTTTATGACACAGCAGAACCAGCGTCATGGCGCTGCGAATTTTTGCGCGACTGGAATATCGTCTACATCTGGCATGATGCCTTTGCGCGTGCACAAGGTGATTTTAATCCTGCTAACGCGCCATTTTTGCGGCGTGAATATGCCAACGAAAGCGTTGTTATCTATCAGTATTTACCAGAGGTTTGCGACGGGCTGCTGTATAATTCAACCGTCGAAAATTAACGGAGCGTTTTTGATGTTCAAACGACTCATCTTACTCATTGCGCTGAGTGTTTTAGTCGCTGCGCCGCTGCAAGCCCAGCATGAAGATGGCGACGGGCGGCTGTATTGGTGGAACGACCGTGTCTTTTACGAGATTTTTGTCCGCAGTTTTTACGACAGTGACAGCGATGGGGTCGGTGATTTGCGCGGGGTGATCGAAAAACTCGATTATTTGAATGATGGTGACCCGAATACGACGACCGATCTGGGTATAACGGGCATTTGGCTGATGCCAATTAATGAGTCTGTTAGTTACCACGGCTACGATGTGACCAATTATAACCAAATTGAGCAGGATTATGGCAACTTAGACGATATGCGCGATTTGATCCGTGAAGCACATGCACGCGGAATCGCAGTCATTATCGATCTGGTTATCAATCATACGTCGGAACAACATCCCTGGTTTATCGCGTCCGCTGCCAACGATCCCGCTTATGACGATTGGTATATCTGGGCGGACGAAAACCCACGCTTTGGAGGACCCAACAACGAAACGGTATGGCATCCGCGCGGCGACCGTTTCTATTACGGCTTTTTCTGGAGCGGAATGCCCGATTTGAACCTGCAAAATCCGGTAGTTAGAGATGAACTTTACGCGATTTCGCGCGAATGGCTGACCGATATCGGCGTCGATGGCTTCAGATTGGATGCAGTCAAGCATTTTGTCGAAGAAGGCGAAAATCAAGAAAATACACCATCAACGTTGGCATGGATGGCAGATTATAACGACTACATCGACAGCATTAGCGCGGATGCGCTGACTGTCGGCGAAGTGTACGACTCGGATTATCTGTCATCGCAGTATGTGCCGGAGCAAGTTGACCTCGTTTTCGACTTTGATTTCGCAGTTGCGATTTTGACTACCGTTAACCAAAATCGACCGGATGCCATGCGTTCGATCACGACGCGCGTGGCGGATTTATATCCGTTTGGGCAGTATGCGACGTTCATCACCAATCATGATCAAGAACGGGTGATGAGCGAACTTCGTGGCAATATCGACGAGGCAAAAATGGCGGCGTCGCTGCTCTTGACAGCTCCCGGCGTGCCGTTCATATATTACGGTGAGGAGATCGGCATGAGCGGACGTAAACCGGATGAAAATATCCGTACACCCTTCCGATGGGATGAGTCACCAGGCGGCGGATTTACACAGTCTGATAATCTGTGGCAACCCCTTTCCGATGATGACATGAGCGTCAGTGTCAGCGCACAAACCACAGTCGAGGACTCTCTGCTCAGCCATTATCGCATCTTGATCCACTTACGCACCCAACATTCGGCGTTGGCGCGCGGGACGATAACCGTGCTTGAAGTCGAGGGGTCACGGAATATTTATGCCTTCATGCGCGAAACCGCCGACGAGACAATTCTGGTCGTGCTCAACCTTGATGACGAACCCGTCACTGATTACGTGCTGACGCTGCCAGATATGCAGGTCAACATGACGGAGCTGCTGTTTGGCGAGGGCGACTTAATCACGCTCGCTGATGGATCAGGCGTCTACACGCCGTTCCAAACGCTGCCAGCTTATTCGACATTCCTCATCCAATTACGGGGTAACTAACGTGTACAATACACGCGATGTCGTCAGGGCATAGTGTCTGACGACGACAATCGGTTCATCAGGAGACTATTTATGTTGAAATTTCGACCTCTGATCGTGGCATCAGTGCTGGCATTGTCGCTCAGTGCAGCCGTGATCAGCGCGCAAGAACCCGCGCAAACGCCAACGCAGCTTTGTGAAAATGCGCTCCCGGCTGCTGACCCTGCTTCCCGAGACTATACGCAGCCTGAACAAGTGTTAGAAACGGGTATCGATTACCGCGCGATTTTCTGCACCGAAGCGGGCGCAGTTTATATTGACCTGTTTGAAGATTTAACCCCTGTGACCGTCAACAACTTCGTGTTCTTAGCACAAAATGACTATTACAACAACACGACGTTTCACCGTGTGTTGCAAGATTTCATGGCGCAAGGTGGTGACCCCACCGGGACAGGGTCAGGCGGTCCTGGCTATCAGTTTCAGGACGAGTTCGTCGGCTTTTTAACCTTCGACCAACCAGGTTGGCTGGCAATGGCGAACGCGGGTCCTGGCACAAATGGCAGTCAGTTCTTTATCACTACTGTGCCGACCGATTACCTGAACTTCCGCCACACCATTTTCGGTCAGGTATTGGAAGGTCAAGAAAATGTCACCAATATCGAACTGCGTGACCCGCAAATCGCGACTGAACCTGGTGCAGCGCTGCAAACCGTTTTGATCGTCACTGACCCAACAACCGTGACGACAACCTATGAGGCGAGCGCTCCAGCGACCGCCGAACAAATCGAAGCGCGCATCAACGAAATCACAGTACAGTTATCTGGATCACTTGCCGCCAACAGTGACGTGACCGGACTGCGTACGCTCGACTCGGCTGTGGCGGGCGCACCTGAAGAATTGCAGGAAAGTTACCGCGCTTTGCTAACGGATAACGGCTTCGAATATCGTGCCGCCGTTCGAGTCGATAACGAGATCTGTGATCTGGATAGTTCGCCGTTTTACGCCGTCAGCTACACGCTGGATGCATTCGCATCGCGCGAACAAGCAGCCGCCGTGCTCGCGACCGCGTTCGATGTCGAAGGCGCGCTGTACCAAATCCCTGTAGCCGACGGTTATATCCCGCTTGAAGCAGATACTGCACTCCCGTATCCGGTCTTGATCAGCACGGCGAATTTCTGTGACACCGACATGACCCGCGCGCTTACATACTGGCAGCGTGGCAATTTCGTCGTCACTGCCGAAGCCATTTACCCCGCCGATAGCGAGGCGACTGCCGATGTATGGCTCGGTGAACTGGTGGGAGTACGTATCTACGAAAGCCTGTTCGCGGATATTCTGCGCACAACACTGAACTAACGCGCGCTTTGGGGACGAGTCATGACCGACGACTCGTCCCTTCGTTCACTCAGCGGTCTTTTCGCGAAACCACGCATTCATATCACCCAGAGTCGCCCAATTCACAGGCTGACCGCTCACCACTCCGCGCCAGCTATCCGCTAACACTTCGACCGTATCAAGCGCGTTATCATCAATTTGGAATCCTGTTCGTTCGAGCGCGCGCCGCGTCCAGGTTGTGCGTGTACCATTGCCAATTACATGGATGATGCCGCACCGATGCTCGGACATGAGAAAACTACCCGAATCGATGTTAAATCGACTATGGGGATCGGCAAACGCGCTTTCAAACGCGCCAGATAACACCACGTCTTCGGGCGCACCCCGGTATATTTGATGATTAGCGCCAAACAGCCACAAACGATCTGCCGTGCGCAGTGCCAAATCGAGATCATGCGTCGAAAGTAAAATCGCGCGTTGAGTCGTATGCGCCAGTGCGCGCAGCATGTAAATTATTTCCGCGCGGCGCGGCACATCCAGAAATGCCGTCGGTTCGTCGAGCATCATGATCGGCGTCGATTGTGCCAGCGCCCGCCCAATCAGAATTTTTTGGCGTTCGCCATCGCTCAATTCAGAAAAGGGTCGATCTGCAAGTGCGCTCGCACCAACGGCGGCGATGGCGCGATTAATCGTATCATGATCGTTGGTCGTCAGGCGTCCTAGCCAATCGGTATACGGATGACGACCGAGTGCGATCAATTCGCGCCCGGTGAGCAGCCCAACATCGAGTCGCTCTGTCAGTACAATACTGACCTGCCGCGCGAATTCGACGGTGCTGAACGATTGTATCGATCGATCACCAATGCAAATAGTCCCACGCAGCGTGGGCTGCATTCCGGCTAGCGTACGCATGAGCGTGCTTTTGCCAATGCCATTCGCGCCGATCAAGCAGACTAATTCACCAGCATTCAGCTCAAAATTCAGGCGTTCTGCAACAGGTATCACGTCACGCCCATGCCGATAGCCAATCGATAAGTTCTGTGCGGTCAAAATTGCTGTCACGATGCGAACGTCCCTTCGGTCGTGCGGCGACGCAAAATTACCGAGACGACAATTGGGGCGCCGAACAATGCCGTAATCGCATTGAGTGGAAGCACAGTTGTCGTACCTGGGGTTTGCGCGATGATATCCGCAAGCAGAGCGAGAATGGCACCAAAGATGATGGTGGCGGGCAGTAACGTCCGATGATCCGACGTACGCAGTAATCCGCGACAAACATGCGGCACGGCGATTCCTAAGAAGCCGATGGGACCACAAAATGCGGTCACTGCTCCTGCCAGGATCGCCGCGCTCAATATCAGACGTGCGCGCGCTGCGCGAATATTCAATCCCATGCTGCGTGCATAAGCATCACCTAACAAGAGCGCATTGAGCGGCTTGCTCGAAAGCACTGCACCGCCCAATCCGATGATGACTGCACCCCCCAAAAACGGCATTTGACTCCATGTCACGCCGCCAAAGCTGCCAAACGTCCAGTTTACGTATGCCTGCACGCGCTCCGCGATGCTGAAATGGATAAGCAAGCTGACCAGCGCACCTGTTGCGTAACCGAACATCAGCCCCAGAATAAGCAGAGTCATTGTGCTGGCAACGCGCCGCGCCGCCAACATCACAATGACCAAAACCGCCGCCGCACCTGTGATAGCGGCAAGGATCAGCGCGAAATCGCCGACCAAACCTAAGCCCGATAACAACGTTAGCCCGGTTGACCCGGCGGCAAGCACGACCAACGCGACGCCTAAGCTCGCGCCACTACTGATTCCCAACACGTATGGATCGGCAAGCGGGTTGCGAAATAACGTTTGCATAATCAACCCGCTCACGCCCAGCGCCGCACCTGCTAATCCCGCTGTGATCGCTTTAGTCAGCCGGAAATTGAGTATGATCGTCCGCCACGACTCACGCGCAGGTTCGCCTCCAAGCAAAATCGTGACGATCTCGCTCAAGGGAATATTGACCGAACCCAGCGCAAGACTTGCAGCGAACGCAACCATCAACCCGACCGCCAGCACAACCACAACGTTTCGTCGTCTCATTGCGGTTTACTGCAACTGCTGATAGTAAATCAATTCGTGGTTGGGCAGCACGTCTGGATGAAAAATTTTGATCAAGTCTGCCAGTACCAGATCAGGACGTAACACGCCCGACTCGCTGTAATCGTTGCCACCCAACTCCGTCGTTCGCGCGTTGTTATTGAAAATCGACTGATTTTGGAACGGCGCAAACTCAGCATACCGTTCATCCTCCGCCAACCCTTCATCGAGCGAGCGCCAGAAATTCGCGTTCAGCCAAATATCGGCGTCTTGCGCACGATCCAGCACGGCTTCAAACGACAGTGGCAGACCACCCTGCGACTCATCGTCCGCCCATAAATAAGCGCCGCCCGCATCTTCGATCAACTGTGCCGCAAAGCTGCCGCCACCACTCACAAACCAGGTATCCATGAACATACCGTTGACCAGCACGGTAGGGCGATCTTCAATATCTGCCACGCTTGCGCTTAAGGCTTCGTAATCGGCAGCCACGACATTGAATAAATCATTTGCCGCGCCTTCGCGGTTGTAAAACATCGCCGTGAACTTGAGCCATTCGGCGCGACCGAGCGGTGAGGTTTCGACATAATCGGCGTTGAGCGCGACAGGAATCCCCGCCTCGATCAAGACCGGATGCGCGTCGAAATCGGGATTACCCAAGCCATACGTCATCACGACATCGGGGTCGAGTTCAAGTACTTGTTCGACATCGACCGTGCTGCCGCCGCCGACCTCGATCACATCGCCTGCTTCGATCAAATCGCGCACCTCGGCGTCATAAGCAAAATCGGCTTCATCGACCGCGACCAACGACGCTAAAACATCGAGTTCGACTAAATGCGGCAGATAGGTCGTGGACATGACGATCACGCTTTGAATCGGGACTTCGATGATGATCGAGTCGTCGTAGCCTTCGGGCGCGGGTGTACCGCACTGCACCAGCACATATTCATAGGCTTGTTCCGCACCCGCCCACGGCGTCAGCACGCGGATCACCTTGTAATTGTTAAAATATTCGACTTCAAACGTCGTCGCATCGACGATGCTGGCTTTTTCGGGGAAGTAATCGGTTTCCGCGTCGTAGCTTTCGACGCAGCCATCAACCAGATTGGCGGCATCTTGCGCGGACGCAGCCGGAACAAGGGCGACGAGCAGCGCGATCAACGCAGCGAACCCGGCGCGTGACAAAAAACGTAAACGCATGGCACTATCCTTTACTGAAACAAAAGACAAGTTGCCACCATTCGCGCGGAATACGGTGCATTGATGCAATAAAAAATCCCGCTTCGATGCGGGACAATTAGGGATCGATGAAATAGAATCGAATTCCTTATGCCCGTTCCACCCTTTTTGCGCGAAGGTGGTCTACGAGCGGCAGTTCAGGCGGGCATTCGGGCTTCGGAGGCTACTCACTCCGTTACCGTTGCGCGACAGCGCCGGACTTACACCGGCTTCCCCCATTGTACGTTTGACATCCGGGTCAAAAACGTACCTGCACTGACGACTACGTTATAAAGATTAGGCTATCATGAATCGGATGTGCCTGTCAAACTGCAATCACGTCCTGATCAGCGATGACATAGACCCGATCCGACTCACGCGCCGTCACCGTCATATGGCTGATAAACGAACCGAATGCGGGCAATACCGTATGGTCACGTTGAATCCAAAAGCACGGCAGTTTAAGCTTTTGTCGCCCTTTACCGACCAACTGCACCGCCGGGTGTAAATGACCGGACAGCACATACCCTGCTTCATGCCGCGCCGGGTAGTGCATGAGTACGAACGGCGGCAGCAGGTATGGTGCGTCATAGACATCGATATCCCAGTCGCGCGGCGGGTCACCTGCATGGGTATCGTGATTACCGCGCACCAGTGTGATTGGCAAGTCGGCGTTGCGCGTACGCCAAGCGCCGATTTCGCCAAGCATCATCGGCTCATATCCGCGCGCAGCATGAACAAGATCGCCCAAAACAATGAGGCGACGTGGGTGTGTTGCCGCGATCAACGTATCCAAGCGCGCCAAATCGCCAGCAAGATCGCCAGTCGGCACCGGAATCGCCGCACGCCGAAACGTCGATGCTTTGCCCCAATGGGTATCCGTGATCAACAATACACCCAGGCGCGGCACATACAAACCACGCTGCGCGTATAAATGCACGGGTTCGTTGGCAATCGACGTGACCATCGGAATCGACATGAACGCTATAACGCCGACGACTGATGTTTAGGCGCGACTTGTTCGTGTATGATCTCTTTTTCAAGCGCCAACGTCATTTTACGTACGCGATCCGCCAATGCTTCACTGGTCATGGTTTGTCGCACGCGCTCAATCAACAACGGGAAGGCGAACGGCGTTGGACGGCGCACATCGTTGAGAATAATTTTCCCAGCCATGATTTTTTCCAAGGCGTTCTGCAAGCGGTTGATCTCCAGTTGGCGTTCTAATACTTCTCGATATGCCTGATGCAGCAGCAGGTTATCCGGGTCATATTTGGTGAACACATCATAGAGTAGGCTGCTCGATGCCTGTAGCTGTTTGGCACTCTTTTGCCCACCCGGAAAACGCTGAATTACCAACCCGGCGATGCGCGCTATCTCACGGAATTGACGTTTGGCAAGTTCGGATGCGTTCAGGCTGTGTGCGATGTCGTCGGCTAAATTGTCGGCTGAAAATACAGTTGGTAGCATATCATCGAGCGGTGTTTCGTCAGGCGAAAGCAGTTCAAAACCGTAATCGTTGACCGATATTGTAAACGTGATCGGGGTCATGCGACTCACACGATACGCTATCAACGACGCCATGCCTTCATGAACTAAGCGCCCTTCAAACGGATACACAAACAAGTGATTCCCTTCGCGCGTCTTGACTCGTTCGATCAATAAATCGTTGCGCGACGGGATAGTCGACCATTTGGCTTGTAGTTCCAAAATCGGGCGGATCGCGCGCATTTCGTCGCTGGCATACACGCCTGCGCGCGCTTCGTCAAGTTTTTCGCGCACAGCTTGCGTCAATTCGCTCGAAATCGGCAGCGATCCGCCGAACCAGCGCGGTACGATCCCCCGTTTCGAAGACGCGGCGCGTACCCAGGCTTTCATATCGCGGATACGGACAAATTCCAGCACCTTGCCGCCTAAGGTGAACTTGTCGCCGGGCTGCAAACGGGCGAGGAAATTTTCTTCAGCAAAGCCGATCTCCGCGCCGCGTATAAACTGCACTTTTAGCGTCGCATCGCCCAAAATCGTGCCAATCGACATCCGGTGCGTCCGCGCCATGACATTGTTATCGACTTGATAACGCCCGTCAGCGTTGAGCACGATGCGACTGTATTCCGGGTAGGCGTGGAGCGCATTACCACCACGCGCGACAAAATCCAACGTCCACTCGAATTCGCCGCGTGTCAATTGACGATATGCATAGGCGGTACGTACTTCTTGAAACAGTTCATCCGCGACGAAGCCACCGCCCAATGCGACCGTGACCAAATGCTGCGACAGCACATCAAGCGGCTTTTCGATGGGCGGGCGCGCCTCGATAATCCCGCGCGATGCGGCGTCGCGCACCGCCGCGATCTCCAGATATTCGAAGGCGTGAGTCGGCGCACACGTCACGCGGCTCTCTGCGCCTGGTTGATGTCCGCTGCGCCCGGTACGCTGAAGCAACCGCCCCACTCCCTTTGGGCTGCCCACTTGAATCACGACATCGACGGGCGCAAAATCGACCCCCAAATCGAGACTACTCGTGCACACCACACAGCGCAATTTGCCTTCGCGCAATCCATTTTCTACCCATTCGCGCGATGCTTTATCAAGTGAGCCATGATGCAGCGCGATCTCACCTGCCCATTCCGGTTTGGCGTCCAAAATCGCTTGATACCAGATTTCGGTTTGCGCGCGCGTATTTGTAAAGACCAAGGACGTGCGTCCACGCTGGATCGTACCGATCACAGAGTCGAGCAGTTTCAAACCGAGATGCCCCGCCCATGGAAAACGCTCCATCGTCGGCGGAATGATCGAGTCGATATGGATGGCTTTCGGTTCTTGCCCTTGAATCAAAACGCCTTGTTTGATTTCGCCCGTCGCATACTCTGCCGTGCCAATCAAAGCGCGCAGTGCCACGTCAAGATTGCCCATCGTCGCGGATAACCCCCACAAGCGCGCGCTCGGACGCCAACGGCGCAACCGTGCCAGCGCGAGTTCGGTCTGTGTGCCGCGCTTGCTCGACATCAGTTCGTGCCATTCATCGACCACGATTAGCCGCAGATCGCGAAAGTTTTGCTCAGCATCTTTGTTCGCCAGCAGCAAACTCAAACTTTCCGGCGTTGTGACCAACGCCGTCGGCAGGCGGCGACGCTGACGACCGCGCACCGTCGATGTGGTATCGCCCGTGCGCGATTCGACGATCCACGGCAGCGCTAAATCGCGCACAGGTTGGAGCAGCGCATTTTCAGTATCAGACGCGAGCGCACGAAGCGGCGTAACCCACAGCACACGCAAGCCGGGCGGTTTTTGCTCGCTCCACGTCGTACGGTCTGGGTGTTCGTCGATCCATTCGCTCAGCGCGCTCATCCACACCGCGTAGGTTTTACCCGTCCCCGTCGCCGCATGGATCAAACCGCTCTGTCCGTCTTGATACGCCTTCCACGTCGCACGCTGAAACCCGAATGGACTCCAAGCGCGCGAGGCAAACCAATCGTCGATGAGGGGCATATGATTTCGTGTCGCCTAGCCTTTTGGCAATGTTTCGGTCATGATCGGGCGTTGGCGGCGTGGCGTTTGCGCTTGATTCGCTGTACGCGCCGCACGTCTTTCGGCACTCAAGCGGCTGCGACGCGCAAGCTGCATCAGATAATAGGACGAACGCCGCGTGTTCAGTTCGACATCACGATACACGTTGATCAAGCTGCCGAACGCATATAAGACAACCCCACCAACCAAAATACTGATCGATTGTGCGATCAAAAATTGCATATCTTGTCGCGGTTCGGCAGCATATCCAAGATATAGTGCCAGCCCAATTCCAATAATCGCGCCAATGACCGCCAGCGCCCCCAGAAGTTGTAATAGAAATGCAACGACGCCCAAAAGCCCATATTTGCGCTTCATTCAATGATCCTTTCAATGTCGTTCAGCAAGATAAGTTTAAGTGTAGCGATTTCAGCCGCTTTTGCGTTGTCATATTGATATCATTGGTCCTTATTCTGGCGGAAGCAGCGCACGAATGGTTTCTAGCGTGTCGGCGTCCTGGATAACTTTATCGGTGCGCCAACGCAAAATGCGCGGAAAACGCACCGCGATCCCCGATTTATGCCGCGTCGAGCGCTGAATGCCTTCAAATGCCAGTTCAAACACTAATTCCGCCTTGACCGTGCGTACCGGACCAAATTTTTCAAGCGTGTTGCGGCGGATATAGCTGTCAACCTGTCGAATTTCGTCGTCGGTCAAGCCGCTGTACGCTTTAGCGAACGACACCAGTTCACCTGTCTCGTTCCACACGCCGAACGTATAGTCGGTATACAAACTGGCGCGCTTACCGCTGCCTCGTTGCGCATAAATCAGCACCGCATCAATCGTCAGCGGGTTGACTTTCCACTTCCACCAGTCGCCACGCTGACGCCCCACTCGATACGGCGACGTTTTGCGCTTTAGCATCAAGCCTTCGACATTGCGTTCGCGTCCACGTTCGCGCTGCGCCGCCAGTTCATCCCATGACGCGCCTTCAACAAGGGGTGACAACCCTAAGACGGGATTATTGGTCACCGCCATGATATGAGTCAAAATTACACGCCGCTCGCTCAATGGTTGTTCGCGGATGTCGTGACCACCCCATTCCAGTACATCGTAGCTCAAGAAGATGACGGGGACATCGGACAAGATTTTCTTGCTCAGTGTTTTGCGCCCGATACGCCGCTGTAACTGGGCAAAAGGCATGACCAAGCCGTCTTTCCACGGCAAAATCTCGCCATCGATCACAGTGCCGTCCGCTAGTGCCGCCGACATCTCGATAATTTCGGGAAAACGTTCGGTGATCAATTCTTCGCCGCGCGACCATAAGTAACTTTGTCCTTCGCGGCGGATCAATTGGGCGCGGATGCCATCCCATTTCCATTCGGCTTGCCAATCGCCTGCCTCACCCAGTGCATCCAGCGCGGCGCGTTCGGTGGGATACGCTAAAAAGAACGGATACGGGCGGCTGACATCGCTCGAACTGGTTTCAAGGGCGATCAACTGCGCCCAATAATCCGCCGTCGGCTGCCACGCGCCCATCAAGCGATGCGCGACCGTCTCTTTATCAACGCCACTGGCTTGCGCCAGCGCCCGTGTGATCAGTAACTGAGAGACGCCGACACGAAAACCACCGGTGATCAGTTTGTTCCACACAAAACGTTCGGTACCGTCGAGTTCCTCCCACGCACCGAGCATGATGAGTCGCTGTGCGCTTTCGTCCAGTGTACGGATCGGCATCAGCCGCGTTTCCACCCACCCCGTCAGCGACAAATCGCTCTGGCGGGTGGCGCGCGGGAGCAGCAAGCTGATCGTTTCGGCGATATCGCCCACCGCGTCATAACATTCACCGAACAGCCATTCGTCGATGCCGGTCGCCTCCAGTGCCCATGTGTGCAGCTTGCGCGCGTTGATCAACTGCTTGACGCGCCGCCCACTCAAGAAATAGAGTGCCCATGCCGAGTCCGCTGCGTTCGCTTCGGCAAAATAGCGCGCGAGCGCATCGACTTTGGCGTTGGTCTTAGTGGTGTTGTCGAGTTCGGCGTACAGTTCGGCAAATCGTCGCATGGGTTCAACTTTCGGGTCGAAAGCATATGTTTTACGGCGCTTTTCAGATAAATGCTTCCACATACTTCCTAAAGGAAACTTTTTTATTCGTTCTTAATTTTTAGTTTTCTTCGTCGTTTTCCTGATTATCGGCACTGTCGTCGCGTTCGCCTTCAAAGCGCGTCGGCACAATGTGCGCATCGATGCCATGATCGATTAGCCAGCGCACGACGACCGCCGTATAGCCGTGCGTCACCCACACGCGCTCCGCGCCCGTCTCGTTGATCACGCGCAGCAAGTTATCCCAATCGACATGATCGGACAACACAAAACCTCGATCAACCGCGCGACGACGGCGTGCCCCACGAATCGCCATCCAACCGGACGCAAACGCGGTCGAATGATCACCAAAACGACGCATCCAACTCGTGCCACGCGCCGATGGCGGTGCGACTATCAGTGATTGCGACCAATCCGGCTTGCGTTCTGCCGCACGGCTGACATATTCGGTTGGCGGCAGCAGTACTTCACTTTCGCGGTAGCTGGCATTGATACGCTCGACCGCGCCGTGCGTAAAAATCTCACCAATCGATGAATCGACGCCCGCGAGCAGGCGCTGTGCTTTACCGAGCGCGTAGCCGAATAAAATACTCGCCTTTTTTTCACGCTGATTAATACGCCACCACTGATTAATTTCGTCAAAAGTCTCACGCTGCGGCTGCCAGCGATAAATCGGTAAGCCAAAGGTCGATTCGGTGACGAAGGTATGACAATGCACCAACTCGAATGGCATACATGTCGTATCAGGTTCAGTTTTGTAATCGCCCGTGATCACCCAGACTTCGCCTTGATATTCGACACGTATTTGCGCCGACCCCAAAATATGCCCGGCGGGGTGCAGCGAGACCTGCACGCCGTTAAGACCGACCGTTTGACCATACGGCAGCAGTTGCAGCGAGGCTTGCCAGCCTAAACGCGCGCGAAAAACATGTTCACCCTGTTTGCTGACCAGATAGTTCTGGCAGCCCCACGCCAGATGATCGGCATGTGCGTGCGTGACCACAGCACGCGGCACACTACTCCATGGGTCGATATAAAAATCGCCCTGTGGGCAGTACAAGCCCATATCCGTCAGCGTTATCAGCGTGTCCATGTTCGCTTATGGTATCCTTTTGCGGGGTGTGCGGGTCGTTCATAAGCACACACGTTCTTAACCTATCTTAAGGTATTTATGAAAGTCATCAGGCGCTTTTTCATACAATCTTCAGATTCACGGCTGCGCTGGTCGTTATTTTGCCTGTTACTCAGCGCCTATTTACTGATTTATATCGATAAACCTGATTCGCTCGATGGCGAAGCGCTACTCGCAGTTTCGGCGGCGCTTGTACGTACCGGGTCAGCCGACATGAACAGCATCGCTTATACCGACTGGATCATGCCCGCTGGGAGCGGCATGGGGCGTACTGGCACAGACGGCGCGACGTATTCCAAAAAAGGGATTATCCCATCCCTAGCGCTCGCCCCATTTGTGATCGCGTCAGATACGGCTTCCTGGTTGACCACGCGCGCGACGGCGATGTTGTTCAATCCATTGGTCACCGCCGCAACTGCCGCGATTTTATACACACTGATTCGACGCCTTAAATACGCAGCACACACTGCATTCGTGGTGTGCTTAATTTACGGCGGCGCGACATTTGCACTCGTTTATGCCAAAACATTATCTGGCGAGCCGCTCACCGCACTTTTACTCGTGATCGCCGCGCTGCACACCCATCGTTTTTGGGACAAAGCGCGCGCACTTGATGTACTCATCATCGGCATGTGCGTGAGCGGCTTGATTGGAATCAACACGGTCTATACGTTATATGCGCCGATTTTCGGCGTCGCGATCTTGATCAAGTTACCAGTTCAATTTCGGCGCGCATTGATCATCGCGTTATGGTACGCCGCACCGATCGTCGCTGCCATCACCCTGTTGGCGCTGTTCAATATCACCCGATTTGGCGATCCGTTGCAAGGCGGTTATCGGTTTGAGGATGGTGAAGGCTTTATCCATCCGATCACGACGGGGTTATATGGCTTATTCTTGAGTCCATATCGTGGCGTTTTCTGGTACAACCCGATTTTATTCCTAGCACTGCCGGGCGCATTTATGCTGTTTCGCGCCACCGGAACACGGCGAGTCACAGTCTTATTTCTGACCTTGATCGCCGCCCAAGCGTTGATGTTCGCCGCGTGGTGGAGTTGGCACGGCGGCATTGTGTGGGGCGCGCGCTTCTTGATCCCCGTTTTACCGTTAATGACACTGCTGATCGCACCACTCGTACAATCAGCATGGGGTCGACGTTGGTTTTTCGTCTCGATTGGGGTCATCGTCGTGATCTCGGTCGGTGTGCAAGTGCTGGGTGCGTTGATCAGTTATTTGCCACACAACACGTATTTGTTCGCGCACTTTTTCACAGGGGACTTCGCCGCGCCGGTCACACTACTCGATACGCGCGTGCTGGTTGACCCGGCGCTCAGCCCGATTATCGGTCATCTCGCGCTGCTTTTATCTGGTTGGCAGCTCGATCCAGTCGCGCTGTACGACGCTGACATCGTGCATGTACTGTTGGTCAGCGCGGTCTTTATCGTGGGCATTTTGTTGGCGTTACGACCACGCTTGAACATCCTGATTCCCATTGTCATTATCATTATTGCGCTCAACGGGATTGGCGCGCGGCGCGCGACTATGCCAGAAGCACAGCGTATTCGCGTGTTGAACGATGTCATGCAGCCGCCCAGTACGATTTTGGCAGCGACAACTGCTTATGGCGCGGGCTTGATCGATTTGGAGACGCGGCAAAATGTGATCACACTGAACGCGCCGCTTGAATATCAGGATCAGCGCGCCTTAACATTACGCACCTATGCTCTGCGGCACTATGATCGGTTATGGTTGATGACGTGGTATCCACCCGCCATGCCAGAGAATTGGATCGAACGTGATTTGTGGAGCGACGCTTATTTTGGAGGTGAAAGCGCGATTGACGGTCATCGAGTGCTTTTGTTTCAACCCGCCCCGATGCCGATGCCACTCACTACAACCTCGTTCGACGAGTACCGTTTTGGCGCGATCCAACTGACTGCTTTATGTAGTCGTATCACTGACAATGGCATATTTATCGATTTAGGGTGGCAAACAAGCGCGCCATTAGCGACCGATTATCAATGGTTTGTGCATATGATCGACGCCGATGGTGCTATTTTAGCGCAACACGATCGCCAACCGAACGGCGGCTACAGCCCAACCTCAGCGTGGATACCGTTTGAGCAGACGCGCGATCGTCTGTATTTTTCGAACGCCCCCACTGCTACCGACCTTCGTATCGGCTGGATCGATCCGACGGATGGCGCGCGCCTCGCCGTCCGTCGTGATGGACAGCCAACCGACGACACGTTTATCGTACTGCCGCTCGATACTTGTGATTATTATGAATGACGCTGTAACGGGCTGCGGGCTGCACCCGTAGAAATGGGCGATCCGGTGGGTCGCCCATACAAATCTCGTTTCGTAGCAGTGGTGATTTAGCTGTTAAGCGTCGCTTGAATCGTCATCGGCACCGAAGCGAGCGCGCGCGATACGATGCAGGTGTCTTTGGTTGCTTCGGCGTGCGCCGCGAATGCTGCCTGATCGAGACCCGGTACTTCACCTTCGGTCACGAGGTCGATCTGGGTGATCGTCGTGCCCGCATCCGTTTGTCCCATTTGGACGTGCGCGACGGTGTGAATGCGCGTTGGCGTCAAGCCTTCTTTGAACAAACGGTTGTTCAGTGCCATCGTAAAGCAGCCCGCGTGCGCCGCACCGATCAATTCTTCGGGGTTGGTCATCGGGTCGCCTTCGGTGAAACGGCTTTTGAACGAGAACGGCACATCGAGCGCGCCGCTTCCGACCTTCATGTTACCGTTGCCTTCGCTCAATGTGCCTTGCCATGTCGCTTCTGCATTGCGTGTCGCCATGTGCTGATCTCCTTGTAAACAACCACTCGATAACGACGATTAGTGTAGAGGCACACGTTCGTGCGCCCCCAATTTCTCATAATTCACTTAGGCGGGTGTTAATTCCACCAGCCCCATGACCCCATCCAATCGACATCATCGCGCACCGCGGCGTCTTCATCATCAAATTCAACCGACAACCACAAAATCGCTTTCAACGCCGCGCGCCGCAAGTTCATATCGGCGCTCACCAGCGAATTGAGGATATACGGCATGGCGTCTTCGTCGATCACCCACAACGCTTCAGCCGCCGCGTGCCAGATGTGCGTATTATGTGTGTTGAGTGCTTTGAGCAGCGCCGGAACCGATGACGGATCCGCAATTTGACCTAATGCCTTTGCCGCCGCGAAGCGCACATAATGATTGTCATCGCGCAGCAGCGCATTTTCCAAGCCTTCGAGCGCGATACCATCCGCGATTTGACCGAGCGCTTCAGCAGCGGCAAACCGAACATAGCTGTTTTCGTCGGCTTCAAGTGCTTCTAACAAAGGCGGGATCGCGCCCAGATGGTCAATAATGGCGAGTGATTTCGCTGCTTCCCATCGTACAAAGCTGTTGTCATCAGCGAGCAGCGAGCCAATCAGCGCGGGCAGCGCCGCGTTATCACCAATTTGACCGAGCGCCTGTGCCGCCGCTCGTCGGACATCTTTGCTTCGGTCTGTCAACCGTTCAGTCAGCGGTTCTACCGCATCACTATCACCAATTTTGCCTAACATCTTCACAGCAAACATCCGCACATGGCGGTCACGCTGAGTCAACGCACCGAAAAATTCGGGGAGGTTGATCGAATCATTCAGTTCGTCTTTGATCTGAGTCAGGTGATGAAGCGCGCTTTGCTGCTTCTGTTTATCGTCACTGCGGAGGTCATTCAGGAGTTGGCGAATCAGGGACTTTTCAGTCATGTGCGACTCCATTCTACAAAGGTATTTTACCGCGACCGTGTAAAGACTTCAACCCAAAAAGATCACACGCGCTTAAAAACCCTGCACTTGACGCTCATGACGGATTACCATATAGTTTGTATACAAATAATTTGATAGCCAAAAGATTGGCATACCAATGTTATTTTCTGAAGAGACCCGTTCGGCGGCAGAAATACGTTTATTGGTGGGTGCGCTGCATCGTGCTGTCGTCCGCAACGTTGAAGAAGTATTGGCACACCATCAAATTCCGCTCAGTCAGCTTCAGTTTGGATTGCTTATGACCGTCAAGCATCAAGCGCAAACGATCAGCGATCTGAGCCGTGTTTTCGGGCTTGATCCATCAACCCTGGTACCAGCAGTCGACTCGCTGGTCAAAAAAGGATATCTGGAGCGCCGAACAGACCCCGCTGATCGCCGCCGCGCACCGCTATTGTTGACCGACGACGGCAATCTCATCATCGGCGAAACATTGAACAAATTCCATCTGCTGTCGAACGATGTATTGGCGGAAAGTCTGACTCGTTTGGGCAGCGAACGCCAACAACAGTTGATGTCAATCTTGCGCGAAGTCGTCTCACATTTGCCCGATGGCGACATTATATTACAGGGGATGAAAGAACGTATCGACGCTTACCAGCACATCGGCAAAGAACACATGGATCGCTGCTTTCCAAATGCCGACGATGATCATGCAGATTCTTAATCGTTTATCCACACGTATCCGCGTATAGAGAGGAAAATATCTTGACAGCAGCAGCAGCAAGTCCGTCAAGACGACGTAGAGGGGAAGCGCGTCCGCCGAACACCGGCGGCATTGGGCGGGCGATTGGTTATTTGGGCAAGCAACGCCGTGCGACTTATATCACCTATGGGGCATTGGTCATCGCCAGCCTCGCACAGCTCGCTGTGCCACAGTTGATCCAAAACATGATCAACGCAGTGACACAAGGGACAATTGCCAATCAAATTATGGCGCTGCCGCCGCTACAGCGAGGCATCGCAGCATTGACGACGGGCAACACCATCGACGAACTCCGCAATACCCAAGTGAACGCCGAATCATGGTTGGTGACAGCGGTTCTGGTCATCGTGGTATTAGCGGCAACGCGCGCGATTTTCTCGTTCATCCAGGCATTCATGAGCGAGAAGATTTCGCAGGGCGCAGCGTTCAATTTCCGCAACGAAATCTTCTCGAAGATTCAACGGCTGTCGTTCAGCTATCACGACCGCAATCAAACCGGTCAACTGATGATTCGCGCGACCGACGACGTAGAACGTGTCCGCTTGTTCATCGCACAGGGCTTGGTTTTATCGGCGCAGGCGGCGCTTTTGTTGGTCGCTACGCTGATCATTCTGTTCTTGACCAACTGGCAGTTGACGCTGGTTGTGCTGCCCATTTTGCCCATTGCAATGGTCATGTTCATGATTTTTGGGATTGTCGCGCAACCGTTGTTCGAGCAAATTCAACAGCGCTTGTCGTCGCTCAATACCGTGTTGCAAGAAAACATGGCAGGGATTAAGGTCGTGCGTGCCTTCACGCGCGAAACAGCGGAACAGAAGCGTTTCGACACGTCGGTTAACAGTCTTGTCAGCCAACAGTTGAAGGTCGCACGAACGTTCTCGTTTTTGTTTCCGATCATTTTCTTGATCGCGCAAATCGGGCAAGCAGCGCTGTTGTACTTTGCAGGACGCGGCATCATTTCCAACACATTGACGGCAGGTGAATATCAATCATTCAGCCTGTATGTCGCTTACATTTTTTTCCCGCTCGGTCAGCTCGGTTTCATCATTTCGTTGTTAGCACAAGCCGGTGCATCTTCGAAACGCATTTTCGAGATTTTGGACACCAAAAACGAAGTCAGCGACAAACAGGATGCGCCAACACTGCCCCCGATTCAAGGACATGTCGAGTTCAACGATGTAACGTTTCGGTATTTCACCAGCGGTGACCCAGTGCTGACGAAGATCACGTTCGCCGCACAGCCTGGTCAAACCGTCGCGTTATTAGGCGGAACAGGCAGCGGTAAGACGACGATCATTAACTTGATCCCGCGCTTCTACGATGCAAGCGAAGGCGCGATCTTAATCGACGGTCACGATGTACGTGATGTCACGCTCGACAGTTTGCGGTCGCAGATCGGTATCGTGCTTCAGGAAACAAACCTGTTCAGCGGCACCATCCGCGACAATATCGCGTTTGGTCGCCCCGATGCAACCGATGAGCAAGTCTTCGCTGCTGCAAAAGCCGCCGCCGCACACGACTTTATTCAGGCGTTCCCCGATGGTTATGCGACAGCGGTTGGTGAGCGCGGCGCGACGCTTTCGGGTGGTCAAAAGCAGCGTTTGGCGATTGCCCGCGCCCTACTCCTAGACCCGCGCATCCTGATTTTGGATGACAGCACAAGCAGCGTCGATTTGCAGACCGAATCGCAAATTCAGAAAGCGCTGGATTATTTGATGGAGGGGCGAACGAGCTTCGTGATCGCGCAGCGCATCACAACCGTGCTCAATGCCGACCTGATTTTGGTGCTCGATAAAGGCGCAATCGTCGCAACAGGCAAGCACAGTGACTTAATGGAACAAAGCCCACTGTATGCCGAGATTTATAATTCACAATTAGTGGGCGACGCCGACATAAATGTCGAAACGCCAGAACCGCAGGAGGCTTAATCACTATGATGATCGACGGCGATCGCATGATGTTAGAGGGCGAGGTCAGCCGTGCCAAAAATATTGGCGCGACTCTCCAACGCTTTGGGGTGTATTTTGCACATTATTGGGGCTGGCTGGCACTCTCGATTGTGCTGATCGGGATTGCGACATGGACTCAAGTCGTCGCGCCTGATTATGTTCAACAAGCCACCAACTGCTACTTCTTCCCGACACAAAGCGGTACCTGCTGGTATGACGAAACAATGGCACAAGCGATTGCTTCGAGTGATGTCAACGCGGTCAATAACGTTCCGGCTGAGACCAAAATTGCTGGTTTAGGCGGTATCGTCGGCATCTTGATCGTTTTGTATGCCGTCGGCGCGGCAGTGACAGGTGTGTCATTTTATGCGATGTCGCGCGCCGGAAATCTCGTGCTGCGGCAGATGCGTAAAGATTTGTTCACGAAAATACAACAGCTATCGCTCAACTTTTACACCGAAAACGAAGTCGGTAACCTGATGAGCCGCCTGACGAGTGACAGCGATACTATTCAACAAGCGTTCAGCTTTGTGCTGTTGAGCGTCCTGAGCGGCACAATGCTGATGATCTGGATCGTCATTCGTATGTTGCAATACAATGTGCCGTATGCGCTCATTAGCCTTGCGGTCGTGCCGATTATGTTCTTCGCCACCTTGTATTTCTCGAATCAGGCGCGTAAAGCATTCCGCAAAAGCCGCGAGCAGATGGGCAGCGTCAATGCTGACCTGCAAGAAAGCATTGCAGGCGTGCGTGAAGTACAGGCATTTAACCGCGAAGAAGAAAATATCGCGCAATTCGAGCAAACCAACGCCGCAAACCGTGATGCCAACGTCCGTGCCGCCGCCTTCACCAGCGCACTCAACCCTATCTTGGAAGCGCTCGGTTATATCGCGCTCGGTGTCGTCGTGATCGCGGGTGGTTTATCGGTGCTGCGCAACGAGCCGTTGCTCGGCTCTAGCGTCATCAATCTTGGAACAGTATTCGCGTTCTTGCTGTTTGTGCAGCAGTTCAATCAACCTGTCTCACAAATCGCTGTACTGTGGACGAACATCCAGAGTGCGATCGCGGGCGGCGAGCGCATTTTCGGTTTGCTCGACGAACATGTCGATATTATGGATAAGCCGAACGCCGCGCTCATGCCTAATACTGTTACCGGTCGTGTCGAATTCGAGAATGTACTGGCGGGCTATAAAGCCGATCAGCCGGTGTTGAAGGGTGTATCGTTTGTCGCTGAGCCAGGTAAGACCATCGCGATCGTCGGTCCGACAGGCGCAGGCAAGACCACGATTATCAACCTGATCCCACGCTTCTATGATGTCACGGACGGTGCCGTTAAGATTGACGGCATTGATGTGCGTGACGTGACGCAAGAAAGTCTGCGCCACAACATCGGTATCGTGCTGCAAGATACATTCCTGTTCTCCGATACCGTGATGAACAACATCCGTTACGGGCGACTAGAAGCGACCGACGACGAAGTGATCGTCGCTGCCAAACTGGTCGCCGCCGACACTTTCATCGAACGTCTGCCGGATGGCTATCAGACGGTATTGGGTGAACGCGGCAGCGGCTTATCACAAGGTCAGCGCCAATTGATCGCCATTGCCCGTGTCGCCTTAATGAAACCGCGCATTCTGATCCTGGACGAAGCAACTTCGAGCGTGGATACGCGTACAGAACGCATCATTCAGAAAGCGTTCGAGACGCTGCTCGAAGGACGCACCAGCTTCGTTATCGCCCATCGCCTGAGCACCATCCGCAGCGCCGATCTTGTGATGATGCTGCGCGATGGCTTGATCGTGGAACGCGGCACGCACAACGAACTGCTGGAACAACGGGGTCAATATTACGACTTGTACATGAGCCAGTTCCGCCATGAAGAAGAATCGGAAACACCTGTGTTAAGCGTGAACGGGCACCAAACGCTGACGCCCCAACCCGCAGGCGATTAGGACACACAATGCTAAACAAGAAGTCGATCTTTCAAGATCGACTTTTTGTTTAGCATATTTACAGGGCGGCATTTATCTTGCAAGCAGAGTCAAACCCCGCGCTCTGCCTTTTGTCGTCAGATTAAGGCGATCTGTTTCTTGCTCGATCCACCCCTGTGAAGCCGCCCGTATCACTGTCATGCGCGCCGCTTGCGGATGCCAATTCAGTTCTTCGATCAAATGTGGCAGCGAATTTTCCCGCGCCTCGTCTGGCGTATTTTCGTGCCGTGTTAAGTGAACGAGCAGCATCTCAACCGCGAACCGTTCCCCGCGTCGCATACGCTGAATCGATTTGGCAATCAAACCGCGTTCGGGCGCGAATAACAGCGCCGCCAGAAAGAGCAACCCGACGATACTTGCCATCGCACCGCTGATGTTGACATTGAGTGCGCGCGCCATCCAGTAGCCGCCAATGGCTGCCGCGACCGCGATCATGACGCTGTATAACAGCATTCGACCGAGTTTGTCCGTCAACAAATACGCGGCAGCAGGTGGCGCGATCATCAGTGCAATCACCAAAATCGACCCCACATGATCAAATGCACCAACAACCGTCACAGATACGCTGGTCATCAAGCCATAATGGATCAACGCGGGTGCAAAGCCGAGCGCCGCCGCTAATCCAGCGTCAAATGTCGCCAGTTTAAGTTCTTTATAGAACACAGCCAGCAGCACCAGATTGATCGCCAGGATAATCACCATGATGACGACGCCGCGCGGTAAACTCGCACCCAAAATATCAACGCGGTTGAAGGGTGCGAACGCCAATTCACCCAGCAGTACCGCATCGACATCAAGGTGAATATCGCCAAAATTCTGTGTGATGATGATGACTGCAATACTGAACAATGCAGGAAACACCAATCCAATCGCGGCGTCTTCATGCACACGCCGCGTTTTTAGCAGCAGTTCAGTCAGTGATACCGTAAGTACACCCGCACCCGCCGCGAATACGATCAAAATTGGATTTTGAATATCGCGCAGCACGATGAAGCCAATGACGATGCCAAACAATACCGTATGACTAATAGCGTCACTCATCAACGCGACGCGTCGCAGTACGAGAAACACACCCGGTATTGCACATGCTGCCGCGACCAACGCCGCCACCAACTGAATTTCAATCTGTGATTGACTCATGGTTTGTACGCTCCTTTCGGCAGCGGTGCGCCACCCGGTTTCGGTTCGTGCTTCAGTCGTTCCAGCAACGTGCGCCGGTTACGCGCCTGGCGGAACGCATCCCACACGATTCCCCGTTCCGGCGCGAAGAGCAGCGAGACCATGACGATCGCGGTAATGCAAAGCACGATCACAGGTCCCGTCGGAACATTCAGCGCGGCGCTGCTGATCAGCGCACCTGTCACCCCTGCCGCCGCGCCAAACAGTGACGCCAAAACGACCATTACACCCAGACGCTGCGTCCATTGGCGGGCGGCAACTCCGGGCGCGACGATCATAGCGCTCATTAAAACCACGCCTACCATCTGCAAACCGACGACGACCGCGATCACGATTAAGGTCGTGATCAATATATCCAGCCGTCCGATGGGCATCCCAAGCGTTTTCGCATATTGGGCATCAAAGCTGATCAGCTTGAACTCTTTCCAGAACAAGCCAATGACGACGAGCGCGATTCCACCGATTACTGCCATGGTGATTACGTCGCTTTCAACGGTCGCAGCGGCTTGCCCGAACAAAAACTTGTTCAAGCCTGCATGTTCTGCACCTGGTTGACGTATAACCCAACTGAGCAGCGCCAGCCCGAAGCCGAAAAACACGGATAAGATTACGCCTTGGGCGCTGTCCTGCTTGATGCGTGTTTGGCTTGTAATGACACCCATCAACAGCGTACCGAGCAAACCTGCGATCATTGCCCCGATTAACAGTGGGAGCGGCGCACGCGCGCCCGTCACGATGAATGCGATGACGACACCGGGCAGCGCGGCGTGACTCATGGTGTCACCAAGCAGACTTTGCTTGCGTAAGACCGCGAATGCGCTTAGCGTACCGCTGACGATACCTAAAACCAGTGCGCCTAAAACGACATTGCGAATGGTGTAGTCGGTCAAAATCAGCGTGAAAATATCCATCGCTTAGGCTCCCTTGCCGATCATCAACGCATCGACACGCCCACCGTAGGTAGCACGCAGATTATCGGGCGTAAATACATCGCTTACGCGCCCGCTTGCAATCGCCTTGACGTTGAGCAGCAGCACATGGTCGAAATAATCTGGCACTGTTTCCAGATCATGATGCACGACGACAACGGTGCGCCCATCGGCTTGTAAATCTTTCAAAACCGTAATGATTGCGCGTTCGGTCGTGGCATCTACACCTTGAAATGGCTCATCCATGATGTAAATCTGTGCCTGTTGCGCCAGTGCGCGCGCTAAAAACACGCGTTGCTGCTGTCCGCCACTTAATTGGCTGATTTGCCGTTGAGCGAACGCTTCCATGCCGACTTGCTGGAGCGCATGTAATGCGATTTCGCGGTCGCTTTTGCCCGGTCGCTTGACCCAGCCGATGCGCCCATAACGCCCCATCGTTACTACATCGAGCGCATTGGTCGGAAAATCCCAATCGACACTGCCGCGCTGCGGCACATATGCGACTTGCTGACGCTGCTCTATATACGGTTTGCCGAAAATCAGGACGCGTCCCGCGGCTTTATCGACGAGATCGAGCGCGGCTTTGATCAACGTGCTTTTGCCTGCACCGTTGGGTCCTACGATTGCCATAAGTGCGCCCGGTGGCACATTCAGATCGACATCCCATAACACGGGTTCTTCACGATATGCAACCGTCAAATCTTCGATCAGAATTGGAATTTCCGGATCATGTGTCGCAGTCATGATTTACTCTGTTTCTCCACTCAAGCCAGCAACGATAATATCGACGTTATGACGGATCATGCCGATATATGTACCCGCTTCTGTTCCCTCTGAGCCCATTGCGTCCGAATACAGCAAGCCGCCTATCGTGACTTCGTGTCCTTGATCTGCCGCGCCCGCGATGATCGCTTCGATCACGTCTGGCGAAATGCTCGATTCGATGAATACTGACGGAATTTGACGATCTACCAACAGTTGAATGATGTCACGGATGTTTTGTACGCCGACTTCGCCTTCGGTCGAAATTCCCTGCGGCGCGAACACTTCAATTTCATACGCACGGCTGAAATATTCAAAGGCGTCATGCGCCGTGACCAAAATACGCTGGTCTTCTGGGATGCTTGCGATCTGTTCGCGTGTATAGGTGTCCAGGTCTTGAAGTTCGATCAGATAGGCGTCGGTCGTGGCAGTGAAATATTCAACGTGCTGAGGGAGCAGCTCGCTCAAACCATCGCGGACTGCACTCGCGACCGTCATCCACAAGCTCACATCCATCCACACGTGTGGGTCAGGCGCGTTATAACCAGCATGCGTTATCACGAGATCGAGGTCGATGCTTTCGCTCACTGGAATTGTCGGCTTACCCATGCCCTCGCTGATTTGCTCGAACACATCGGTCATGCGTGCTTCTAAGTTCAAGCCGCCATAGAAAATGATGTCGGCGTTGAACAGCGTTTCCACGTCGCGCTCGGTTGCCGTGTACAAGTGCGGGTCTACGCCTGCCCCCATCAATGCAGTGACTTCGATGCAATCGCCGCCAATCATCCTCGCCACGTCGGCGATCATGCCAATCGTGGTCACGACTGTGGCTTCGGGGGCGCTGCACGGCGACGGGATTGATGTGGGTTCTTGTGTTGCCTCTTGCGCGTTCACCGCCACTGTAAAAAGTAACGCGGCGACAATGGATAGACCAATGCGAAAATGCGTTTTCATGCTTGATAGCCCCATCAATTGCTGTTACGGACAAAGATGGTTCTATCTAAACACAAATTTCGGCTGAATGCAATGAATTTTTAGACCAATCTAAAAATTTTACAACTTTTTTATGTTCCTGGCTCGCGATCAAGAATTGACAACCGATTTTCGACGACGATTTCATCGTTTTCGCTGACTACCCCGTCAACTGTCATTTCGACCCGTACGCCAGTCGTTGAATCATACATGCCAATGATTAACTCGTACCCACTACCTACAGGCGCGACGCCTTCAGGCAGCCGCAAAATGCGCTGATCAAAGACAATCTCGCCTGTCTCCCAGAACCGTGTTGAATAATACGTGCGAATACCTGTGATCTCGCTGACAGCGGTCGGTGCATCCCAATTAGCGATTAGATTACCGTCGCGGTCGCGCAAATGAACAAAGATCGAATAATCGTATTCGGTCTGCCCTATCACCTGCCAATACATCGTGAAATAGAGCGGACGACCGGGCCAAAATTCCAACCCGCCCAAATCAATGCCGAGGAAACGGGCGAAATCACCAACCAAGACAGCGCTCTCTTGTGGGTCGACCGGCTGCCGGTCGACAAAACGCTCATTCAAATTCAGTTCATAGATGTTGTAGCGAAAATCGACATCTTCGAGTCCCCACGCATGGCGCATGATGTCGGTGCGCGCCAATGCACCGACCAGTTGATTTTGCTCGGCGTCTGCGATGCGGTACTTCATCATCGACTCTGGCACGCCATACACAAAATACGCGGCATCAGCAACCGCATTCAAAGTGGTGGGCACATCATCGACGCGAATATCGTCGGTTGGAAAGAAAAAAGGTAGTCTATCGATGCCGGGCGCGGAGACGATCAATGTCTCGCCGGGGTGGTCGTTTTTCCAGATACGCAACCCCTCAACAAGGTTCATCAACGCTGCATTACCTGATCGATAGCGCGCATCATCATCGGGATATTTATCCGTCCACAGATAATCCCAGCCACCATTTCGGTCATAGATTGCACTGACTATTCCTGGCACAGCAAGCGCAAGCAGCCCAACCAGATACGCCGCTCGTACAGCCCGACGCCAGTGTATTGTCGTGAAGAGTTCGCTTAATACCACCGCCGACGGCAGGATTAAAAGTGGAACGACCGCAAACGACAGCCGATAGTGATAGCTGTACGACATAAAATAGGTGATGAAATACGGAAGCGCTACCCCTAACACCAGCACGCATTTACCAAGTTTTTCGTGGATGAACGCAATCGCATCTCGACGATGGGTAACAAGATACAGCGCCAGCAATCCCAGCGCCAAAAAGAACCAGCCAAATTCGGTGATCGAACGCACCGCCAGACTTGTCCAGAACGCAGGCGGAAAATCGACCGCCGCGTGACCATAAATCATATTGCGGATATACCACACCGCGCCGATAGGTAAACTCGACAATCCTGTCCAGAACACTACATCGATGCGTGTACGGGCAGCGCGCCAATCGCCGCGCACGCGTATCAACTCCACGATGAGCAGAAGGGCTACACCCCAGACGAACGCGCCCATTGTCGGCTTTGTCCACATACCAATCCCGAAGACGATTCCAGCGATGATCGCATACCGCCGCCGATGCACATTGGTCGTCCACGCCGTGAGGAAAAATGCCGCCGCGAGCGTGAACAAGAACGCGAGTGGAATTTCCAGATCACCCGCGCGCGACCATTCGCCGAATTGCGGATACAGCGCCCAGATCACTGCTGCGATGATGCCGGTACGCCGCGTAAACAAGCGCGATCCCAATGTGTAAGCTGCTAAAATGCTGCCAATGTGAAGGAAAATAATCGACGCACGCGCGGCATGATCGTTTATTGCACCGACAGCGAGTTGACCAAACGTATAGTGAAGCGGCACAAACTGCGGATAGTAGTCGATGGTTGCAGGGATCACGCCTTCGAGAAAATACAGCCGCGCTTCGTAGCCGTACACCCACAGCGCGTCATAGGCAGTGAATGACCAGTACGCGATCACGATCCAGCGCACGACCAGCGCTGCGATAACCAGCGTAATCAGCCATTTTTCGTCATTCGCCAGTGGAGTGGCAGTCGTAGGTGGCTGATTAGCTATTGGTCTGCGCTTACGCCATGAAATCACTGCCCCGATAATGAAAAGGATCAGCGTGCCAGCGAATACAAGATCAAATCGCAACAGCGGAATACCGATTACGCTTCCCAGCGTGCCAAGCACGAACATCCACAAGGTGAGCAGTGCCGCGCCGAGTGCAAAACCGAGTGCGAACACATCGACACGCCGCCGCCAATCTTCACGCGGCAAAAGTGCGAGCGCCCATACCCCTCCCAACGCGATATAGACCCACAAAAAAGCCGGAGTCCCGGCAAGCGTTTCGATGATCCAATACGGCATAGAATTCTCAGTGTATCTTTCTAGTTGGGGCGCAGCGCGAGTATGCGCCCGTCGGTGATACTGATATATACCCAGCCTTCTGGACTGACGGCGACATCAAGCGGGCGCTGTGGAAAAAAGCCACTGCCGCGCAAATTCATCTGTAGATTGTCGTAGCGTTCATCGCCCGCGAACGGCATCAGCGCAATGATGGCGTGGGTTAACGGATCAAAACTCAATAATTGATATCCAGTCAAATTGACTGAATCGAATGAACCGTTCAACGTGATGAGCAGTTTTCCCGTCAATGATGGTATAGCGTCATGATTGTAGTGTGCGATCCCAAGCGGCGTGCTATCTGGTTGTAACGAAAAGTTCAGGTTTGTGTCATTTACGATGCTGTCGCGCGCGGTGTCTGTTAGCCAGAACGTATTATCGACGAAAACGAGGTCATAAGGCTGCGCCAAGCCGTTTTGCACGACCTGTCGATCTGTCCCATCAAGGGTGTAACTGAGAACAGCACCACATTCGCTGCGATCCCCTGCATCACAGGGTATGGTGGAGTCAGTCGCGCCAATGTACAGTCGCCCATCATGCACCGCGATTCCGCCATTCCAATAACCGAATTGTGTCGGCAACGTATCGATCAACGTTTCGAGAACACTGTTTTGATAACGAAATACACTGTTTTGTGCGGCGATATACACCGCACCGTCGTAAAAAGTCAGCCCGGTAGGACGTGGTAACCCGCCGACAAGTATTTCGGGCATATCGGGCAGCAAATCACCATCTGTATCCGAAAACTTATACAGATTGCCCGTCGTCGGGTCGGCGGCATACAACGTCCCATCATCGCTAACGGTCAATACCGCAAATGCCAGCACACCGAATGTTGCGTCGTTAAAGACTTCTTCTAAGCACGCCAAACCGGGCTGCGTCCACGGTTGATCGAGCGCGTGAGGACGCTCAGCACACGGTACGAGGTCGTCGGTTTGTGCCGATGCCCGAACCACGAGCAATACAGATAACAAGATAATCCAGGAAAAACGCACTCGAAACGACTCCAATTTTCATGTCAAGCCGTGCTATCATTGTAGACAGCGCTCGTCATGTCAAGGATATGCCATGTTCGACAACGTTCTCGTCAGCACCGATTGGCTGGCGGATCATCTCAACGCGCCGCATCTCCGCATCGTCGATATTCGCGGTCATGTGATCGCTGCCAGCGAACCACCTCCGCATTATTTCAATCATCAAACTGACTATGAGAACATACACATTCCGGGTGCGCTCTTTCTCGATTGGGTTGACGCCATCACCGACCCGGACGATCCCCGACATGCTCAAATTGCCAAACCGGAGCGCTTCGCCGCCGTCATGAGCGCGCTCGCTATTGGCGATGACACCGCGGTGATCGCTTATGACGACGCACGCGGCATGTTTGCGGCGCGTTTATGGTGGTCGCTGAATTATTATGGACACGCCAACGTCGCCATTTTGAACGGCGGTTGGGAAAAATGGGTGGCGGAACAACGTCCGGTCGAGTCGATCACGCCGCATTATTCAGCAGCCGTTTTCACGCCACGCCCGAACCCTTCGTTATATCGTCGGAGCGATCAAATATTGGCAGCGCTCGACGAACATCAGCACTTAATCGATGTCCGCACGCCCGACGAATTCGCAGGACGCTCGTCGCGTGCGCCGCGCAAAGGGCATATCCCCGGCGCGCTAAATTTGCCACGCTTCGAGTTGACACAAGCCGATGGCACGATGTTGCCGCTGGATCAATTGCGCCAGCGTTTTGCAGCAGCAGGCGTAAGCGACACAACTGAAGATGTCGTCTTTTATTGCAATGGCGGCGTGTCTGCAAGCTATGGCTTACTCGCCTATCGCGCGGCAGGATTCACAGGTGGCAGCGTTTACGACGGTTCCTGGAAAGACTGGGGCAGCGACGAAAGCAAGCCCATCGCATAATGCCGACGAACACACAAATAACACCCACCCACCCCCCGCAGTTCGTCGAAGTCTTTCCGATTAAGACCGATGCGTTGCCGCCTTTGACCGCCTATCGACTAAAATTGGTAGGCGAACTGCCCGCCGCTGACCAAAACAAGCTTGGTGGTCGCTTGGCATCGCGGCTTCGCACCTTGTATCCCGGTTATTGGATATGGGCGAACAGCCGTTTGATCAGTGATACGCCGCCGCCTTCTATGAAACTGCTCATTACGCTCGATGAACTCCGCGCCGAACAATACAACACGTACGGTTGGATCGATGCCCTCGAAGAAGATTACGCGTGGGGCGCTGCGCCAGAGGCGATCGTGGATTATGTCCTGCGCGGTCCCCTGGCGAGCCTGGACGAAAAAATCAACGAGGCACTGGCAAAAACCGCATACGGTATTAAAAATACGCTGGTCGAACGCGAATATCGCGCGCGCGCGTGGGAAGTGGACGGTCAACCCACCCTATCATTGGCAGTGGTGACACGTCTGTTATACGAGCCAGAACTGCAAGCGTACGCAGATACACTCAAAGACCCAGACGCCCTAATCGGTTTGTGGGTCGCAGATAAATCGTCAACTGCTATCGGCGAGATCGTCAAAATCGTCGGTCAAATCAAGGACAATCGCGACCGCTTGATAGGATTAGCGCAGCGCGATACGATGCGCGAACTCATCGCGTCTGCACCTGATGAAGCGTTAGTCGTCCGTGTGCAGATCGCGTATCAGGATTTTGATTATGTATCGAGCGCGCTTCGGCTGCTGGTACGTGTCGAAGATGCCGAAAAATTCGATATCAAACCACAAATGGTCGAACGCGCGCTCAGCTTGCAGCCGTCGATGCGTGCGCAGATGATCAAGGTTGTATCCGACATCGTCAAAGGTGCAAACCTGATCGATAAGGCATACAGTACGGTTGAAAAAGCCGCGTTATTCGCCAGCAGTAAACCAGAAGTTAATCTACGCTTTGGCGATAACAAAACGCGCCAGCTTGACCCCGATAAACTTCCGCGCGATTTTCATATGCTTGGCGCGTACATGCACATGCCCAAATTCGAGCGCGCACCCATCCGTGTTGTGGTGATCAATACACTGGCAGGCGATGACGATGTGGCGTTTTTTCTCGAAGCGTTGAAACGTGCAATGAGCCGCGAGTATCATTTTGAGTTAGCGATCGTGCGCGAACGTAAAGTCCGCGTGGTTTCACAGCCGAATCTGGAAAGCGCGGTGCGTTTGCTCGGTAAAGAAGACGCCGACCTCACGATTGTCTTTCTCGCAGAAGATGAAGTCGAGGACGAGGACGAAGCCGTCGGTGATCGCTACGCACGCACGCAAACCATCGGGCGCGGCTTGCCGTGTTTGATCATCCATGAGACAACGATGCACAAGCCGGAATCGATGCCGGATATCGTAATGGGGTTGATCGCGCGCGCGGGTAATATCCCATATTTACTGGACGAGCCGCTCCAGTATGCCGACCGTGTGATCGGGCTGCACATTGTACGCCAGTCCAAACGCGATGGCGATTTCGTCACCGGCATCACGCGAATATATAAGCCCGACGGCGCGTTGATGCGCGCAGTCATCGCGGGCAGCGCCGCTCAAGAAGGCGAAGGCATCCCCGATGCGCTCATGGAAAAACTGCTGCCGCCCGAATATATCAAGGGCAAGCGCGTGATTCTGCATCACGACGGAAAGATCAAGCGCGAGGTGATGTGGGCGCTGCAAAGTTGGGAAGACGAAACAGGCTCGACGCTGATGCCTGTTGAAATTGTACGGCGCGGCATTCCTCGCCTTTACAGCTTTAGGGCGGGGAAAATTGAGCCACCCGAATGGGGCAGTACCTTTCGCCTGAGCGATACCGAAGCCTTTCTCGTCACGTCGTTTGCGCCCGCTGATATTACGCCGCAGCCGCTGCATATTCGTGTCGAACCGCCGCTTACCATCGATCAAGCGTTGCAATCGGTGATGGCTTTTTCGCTGTTTCATTATGGGTCGCTGCGGTTGCCGAAATTGCCCGTCACCATTCATCATGCCGACTTAATCGAAGGCTCTATTTTGCGCGGCGTTATGCCCACTCCATTCGAGAGCGATGTCCCGTTCTGGTTATGACGCTAACCCAGGCATTTTGAGTTATGGCTGCTTGACATACCGTTAAGACCCGTTATAGACTGTCGTTATTGTCGAACTGTTTTTTGGAGGCGCGCTATGCAAGTGCTTGATGAGAAAAGCCACGCGCGCCTTGCCCTCGTGATCGAACCCCAAACCATCTGACGTTTACGTCGTTGTAAGCGATCTACGACCACAAGCGCGCGTGTGGCTTTTCGCACACGTCGGACGGATTTGTCTTATCAATCCGTGCCTGTTATCGCGTCTTGTATTTTTGATTTGTCTACAACGAGGGAAATATTTTGTCCCCTATGCCACAACTCAATGGTGAAATGCACGAAGGCGTCGTCATCAAGAAACTGCTTGGCACGTACATCGTCGATACGGGCGTCGAGGTCATCACCTGCAATATTTCGAGCAAATTGCGCAAGGTGCTGGTGATGCCAACCGCCGACCCAAGCTCGATCCCGCGTTACGAAGTCGTCGCCGTCAAAGATATTCGGGCGGTTGACCCAGTGGCGATTGGCGACCGTGTGCGCTTTATGCCCTCGATGCCTAGCAGCTTGATCACCGATGTGCTGCCGCGCGTCAACAAACTGTCACGCCTTGCCGAAGGTCGGAAACGGCTTGAGCAGGTGATCGTCGCCAATGTCGATCAAGTCGTGTGTGTATTTGCAGCCGCGCAGCCTGAACCGCGCTGGAATCTGCTCGATCGTTATCTGGTCACTGCCGAATCTGCGGATATTCCTGCCGTGATTATAATCACCAAGATCGATTTATCCGTTGATGACAGCGTGCTTGAAGCCGTCGAAGAATATCGCTTACTAGGTTATCGCGTTGTATTGAGCAGTGCCGAAAATGGCAACGGTATCGACGAAGTACGTGATTTGCTACGTGGACGCACATCGGTGTTGATTGGACGGTCAGGGGTTGGCAAAACCAGTTTGCTCAACGCAGTGCAGCCGGGTTTAGGGCTGCGCGTCGGCACGATAAGCAAAAAACTAAAGGAAGGCAAACACACGACGACGCATCTGGAAATGTTGTCGCTGGATATTGGCGGTGCGCTCATTGACACGCCTGGAATGCGTGAGTTTCATGTGTGGAATCCTGATGGCGACGATGCAGCGATATTCTTCCGGGAAATGCGTCCGTATGTGGGCACCTGTAAATTCGGGTTGGATTGTTCGCACACCCATGAGCCGGGTTGCGCGATTCGTGCTGCGGTCGAGAGCGGCAGTATCAGCGAACGGCGTTATAAAAGTTTGCTTCGCATCAACGAGGCATAAATTAGCAGTTGTGCGAGTTGTAAGAACCGTTTGTTTCGCCTAGTCGCATGGCTTCAGCCTGCGGCGCGGGACGATCCACATTACAACGAGTACAAAGACGCATAAAATGTGCTTTAGACGGGCGACCCAATCAGTCTCCCGTCTAGATTTAGACACATGACCACTTGTGTAGCATGACGATAATCTGTTCATAGAAGATTCAAGTCATTGTGACAACTTTCCCAAGTTCAGCGCTACAATAGCGAAATATCCTTCTGCCAGGAGATTCCACCGCTATGAAAGGTTTTTTCAGCGCTATTACGCGTCTATCACTGCGCTTTTACCCCATCACACTGCTGCTGAGCGTGTTAGTATCGATTGCGGGTGTAGTCGCTGTCACACAGTTACGACAGGAACTCATCCCATCGGTTGAATTCCCACAGACGATCATTCTTGCACAAGCAACAGGCATGACGAGCGAACAGGTTCTGAACGTTTTAACTAACCGTTTGGAATCCGCGCTTAACGAAAATGTGGAAGAAATTCTCAATATCGAATCGACCACGACTGGGTCATTCGGCAGTGTGCTGACTGCCTATAATGACTTCGGTTTGAACCAGACACGTTTGCGCAATGAAATGCAAAGCGTGGTCAACTCGGTCTGGTTGCCCCTCCGCCGCATTGCCGCACCTGAAGGGGTTGATGCCGAAATTTTTGCCTCCGAAAGACTCGCAGAACTAACGCCGGATGTCTTGATTTATATCGCAGAACGCGACGCCAATTTCTTATTTCAATTGTCGCCCGAAGTATGGACGGCATTGAGCGATGAAACGGCGCAGTCCTTGTTGGTGTATCTGGCGGCACAGCAGGAAGAGACCGACACGTCTAACGCGCTGCGCCAGCTAATCGAACAAGAAATTGCGCCTGCGTTGAACAACTTGCCACAAGTCGCCAGCGTCAGCATCAGCGGCGGTCAGCAGTTACCGAGCGACAACGTAGAGGCAACCGCGCTTCCAGTTAACCAGACCGAAGCGCGCAGTTTGCTGCTCAAATTATCGCCGGAAGTATGGCAAATTGCATCTGCCAAAGCGGGCATAACGAATACGCTCGATCAAACAGCAGTCGATACGTTGTTGACGCAAACGGTTGAAATTCCAACCAGCATCCCATCACTACCTACGGGCTGGCAGATGGATAGCTTCAAAGATGCGACCGACTTGATCGAAATGCGTACGCTGACACGCACCGTTGGTGCCGTCCTCAACAGCTTTGTCACCAGCGGACAAATTGAGGGCGCGCTTGGTCAAACCGACGACCTGACACCCGATACCATCACGCAAATGCTGGCGATTGAACCCACGCTCATCGAATATTTCGACGCGGATCAGCTTGCTGCCATGAGCGATGACGTGTTCGCTGTGCTGCCCGACGAATTTATTGCTGGATTGGATGGTTTCACGCGCGATCAATTGGCGGCGAAAGCGCTGGCGAACGCCATCACGGGTGAAACCGCAGCCGCCACGCCCGTCGATCTGCCAAATGCGTGGCAGATTGCGCCACCCCAGTTGATTACATTCAGCTTTGACGATCTGCCGTTGGCGACATTCAGTATCGCGGCGACAGGCGAGATCGATACGCAAGCCGTTTCCGCGTCGACCGATATCACGACGGGAACGACGCCTGAGGGCGCCGCCGAAACTACCGCGCCGAACATCGCAGCACAAAATATCCCCGAAGGACCGGAACTACCACCGTTGTTCGGTATTCTGGGTGCGTCGTTCGGCGTGGAGATCGATAGCGCTGACGACTTGATCGGGCTGGAACTCCCAGAAACTGCCGCTGCACAGTTTGGTGCAACAAGCTTGCCACCAGCACAGTTATTCAATTTTCTGGCACTGCTCGCAAACCCGGACTCGCTGCCCGAAGGCTTCCCGGCATTACCTATTCGTATCGACCCGGCGGCGATCATCGAATCGATGAATCCTGAAGTCTTCACTTTCATCGCCCAATACGATGCTGAATTCTTGCCGGCTCTATCGTCGCAAATTTATGACTGGATGAGCGACGAAACGTTGGCGATCCCCGAAATTGCGCCGCCACTCGATCAGGTATGGAATGCGTTAGCGTCGCAGCCGCAGTTTGCCGACGCACGCTTGAATAACGCGCGTGATGTCATTACGCTCGGTAATGGTTCAGCCGCCACAGTCTTAAATACCATCAACGACTCGGTGCCTGATCGGTTCGCGGGGTATGATGTCCGTATTTTCGATAGTTTAACACCCGGTACGATCCGTTATTTTGCGCAGCGAGAACCGGATTTCTTTACTACGCTCGAATCGGCGGTCTTGACAAAGCTGTCGTCTGCCACGCTTGCAGTATTGCCAGAGTCGGCGTTAACGTCGCTGGATGCCGAAACCGCCGCGCAAGTTACAGCCATCGCAAGCGGCGATGCACCGTCCGCCGTCGAACAATTAGCGTCGCTGTATACCAGCGATGTACCCCCTGCTGATCCGAACGCGCCTGTTATCAATGCGGAATGGCAGTTCATCGGTGACTTTATTGGCATCGAACTGGACAGCGCCGACGACTATTTCCGTTTTTACCCAGACAACGTGCCGGGTTTCTTCAATAGTCTGTTCGACACCGCGCAAGGCGTCGCGTTCGCACCCGGTCTGTTCGGCGGCTGGACGCCGGAAGTCGCCGCGTATATTCAAACCCGTGACGCCGAAATCTGGAATAATACACGTACCGAAGCACTACTGCTCATGCCCGAAAATGTTGTCGCGGTGCTGCCGCCAGACATTCAGGAACGTCTGACATCAGGCGCACAACCCTTTGTACCAACCGATCCGATCACGCGCACCGATGGTGCATCGAGCATGTTGGTGACAATCTTCAAAACAGACGACGCCAATACTGTTGAAGCGTTCCATATTTCGGAAGACATCATGGAGCGCATCGATGAAGAAAACGACAACATCGACGTTGCCGTCGGCTTTGAGCAAGCCAGCTTCATCGAAGAATCGATTAGCGGTGTCGCACGTGAAGGCGGTTTAGGGGCTATCTTCGCGATTATCGTCATCCTCGTGTTCCTGAGCGGTGGCGCGACATGGCGCCGCGGTCCGCGTGCGATTGTTGGTGCGGTGATGGCGGCGATCTTCTTAATTTTGTTGGGATTGGTCGTCACATCTAATGCGAGCGCAACGGGTGGCGATTTAAGCCTTGCCTTTGATCAAACCGATGTCGTTGTACGTGTACTGCTCATCGGCGGCATTGTCATCGGCTTGGGTATCGCGCTTTTGCCTGTCAAACTGCCGCGTCCCGCATGGCGCAGCACGCTCGTCACGGCTGTCAGCATTCCACTCTCGGTTTTAATGGCGCTGGCGTTAATGCGTTGGCTGCCACCCGCCGTTCATACCGCTCTTGAACCATCCGCTGATGGTTCGCCGTTGGTCACGTTCTTACTGCGTTTGTTCCCTGCCAGCCTGACGATCAATATTATGACGCTGTCGGGTTTAACAGTTGCCATCGGGCGTGTTGTGGATGACTCGATTGTCGTGCTGGAAAATATCTTCCGACAAATTCAGGAAGGTGGCGACCGCCGACAGGCGATCATTCAAGGCACGCGCGATGTCTCAGTCGCAATTTTCGCCGCGACGGTGATCACCGTCGTCGTATTCTTACCGCTCGGTTTGACAGGCGGCATCATCGGTGAATTCTTCCTCCCGTTCGGGCTGGCGGTGACGTATTCACTGCTGGCATCGTTCGTCGTGGCTATCACCGTCGTGCCGGTCGTCGCTTTCCTACTGCTCGATTCGAGCGAAGTTTCGCACGAACACCAACAAAGCTGGATTGAACGCATTTACGAACCGATTTTGCGTTGGGCGTTGAGCGGTGCAGGCAGTCGCGCCATTGTGCTGGGCATCGCCCTCTTTTCGCTCGTGCTGGGCGGTTACTTGCTCTCGCAGCGCCCACAAACGTTCCTGCCGTCATTCGGTGAACCACAAATTGCCGTTGCCATCGAACTTCCAGCCGGAACGAGCATTTTAGAGACCAACGCTCAGGTCGAGCAGTTTGAGACCTATCTCGAATCGCTGTCTGGCGAAGAAGTCGGGCGCGTGCAAACCCTGGTCGGCAATGCTGGCGCAACAGCACAAAGTCTGCTGTTGGGCGGCGGCGGTATCAGTGAAAATATTGCATCGATCACTGTCGCAGTCGATGGCACGCCGGAACAACTGGATGCGCTGACCGCCGATATCCGCGCTGAAGCCGAGCGTCAGTTCGGTGAAGAAAATGTGACGGTCTCGTCAGCATCGCTTTCTGAACAAGGTTTCGGTGGGTTCGCAGTCGTGCTAGCGGGTCCGCAGGAAGACTTGTTGGCGATCAACCAAACCATTATCGATACGCTCAACGGCGTCGAAGGCTTAGCTAACGTTTCGAGCAACCTGGCAGGGTTCGGGGCTAGCACTGGGGCAAATGCGCCAGCGACGTATATCCGTGTCAATGGACAGTCCGCTGCGCAATACACAGGTGAACTCGAAACACAGAATACGCTCGGCGTGACCAACGATGCGCTCGACGCAGTGCGGGCGCTGCCTGAACTACCAGCCAGTATTACCGTTGGACAAGGCTTTCAATCCGAGCTGCAAACGGCGGGTTTCGGCAGCGTCATCGTAGCAATGGGCATTGCGATTGTCATTGTCATCGCCATCTTGATCATCACATTCGGGTCGTTCCTACACTGGTTCGATATTATTTTAAGCATCGCCGTTGCACCTGTTGGCGCGGCAATTTTGCTCACCATCGGCGACCGTGTAGTGGGTATTTCTGCACTGATCGGCTTGCTCATGTTGATCGGCATCGTCGTCACCAATGCGGTCGTGTTAATCGACCGTGTGCAGTCGAACCGCCGTGAACGTAATATGACTATCAAAGCGGCTTTGCTTGAAGCGGGCGATCGGCGCTTGCGTCCGATCTTGATGACTGCAATTGCAACTATCGGCGCACTTGTCCCACTTGCCATTGGTTTAAGCGAAGGCGCGATCATTGCTTCGGAACTTGGCACAGTCGTAATCGGCGGCTTGTTCAGCAGTACAGTGCTGACACTGGTCGTCGTCCCGGTTATGTACAGCATCATTGCAAGGCTTTCTGGTGGCGACAAAAAAGTCGTTACCACGATCGATACAACCGCTCCGCAAGGTGCAGATTAATTACGACCTGTTATTGGGGGTCTGGCGTGTCCAGACCTCGCACCAAAGTCAATAGAAATCAAAAGGGCGACTGTAGTAGTCGCCCTTAAGCAAATGTGATGAGGGGTTTGGGATGCCAAACCTCTTTTCAATTAATCGCCAACGGCGACAAGCGCTTCCTTGTACTGACCGATGATATCCAGTCGTTCGCCAACAACTTTGAATGCCGCCAGCGCGCGATCGAGATGTTCCTTGCGATGCGTCGCCATATAGCTGGTACGGAGCAAGCTGCCGCCTGCTGGTACACCGGGCGGCACCACCGGATTGGTGTACACGCCTTCTTCGATCAGTGCGTGCCACGCGAGTACCGTGCGGAATTCATCGCGAATCAAAATCGGGATGATCGGCGTATTGCTGTTGCCGGTGTCGTAACCGAGTTCGTATAACCCTTTGCGCATATATTCGGCATTCGCCCACATATTTTGCACGTGCTGTGGTTCGGTTTCCATGATGTCGAGTGCTGCCAACGCGGCGGCAGCGTTCGGAGCAGGCAGAGCCGCCGAGAAGATCAACGAGCGCGCGTGATGCTGAATATAGTGAATTACATCAGCACTGCCAGCGATGAAGCCACCAACTGAGGCGAAACTCTTGCTGAACGTCCCCATGATCAAATCGACCTGGTCAGTCAACCCGTATTCCCACGCCGTGCCGCGCCCGCCACCCGTCACGCCGATGCCATGTGCATCATCGACCATGACTCGCGCGCCATGACGTTTGCAAATTTCGACGATTTCAGGCAGTGGAGCGATGTCGCCACCCATACTGTACACACCATCGACCACAACCAACTTACCCGCATCGGGCGGCAATTTTGCCAGCACATCATCGAGGCGGCTGACATCGTTATGATTAAACCGCTTCATTTCACCGCGACACATGACACAGCCATCGACGATACTGGCATGATCGTCTTTATCGACAATGACGTAATCACCTTTACCAACCAGCGCGCTGATCGTACCGACGTTGGTTTGATAACCCGTTGAAAACACTAATGCTGCTTCTTTGCCTACGAATTTCGCCAGACGGCGATCCAATTCGAGATGAAGTTCTAAAGTACCGTTTAAGAAGCGCGATCCGGTTACGCTTGTGCCATAGCGTCGCACCGCATCGATTGCAGCCTGACGTACGCGCGGGTCTGTGGTAAGCCCCAAATAATTATTGGAGCCGATCATCACCACTTCTTTACCTTCAAATTGCGCGACTGCACCTTCGGTATCGCTCAACGCCCGAAAGTAAGGATAAATTCCTGCTTCAATCGCTTCTTTAGCACGTGTATCTTGTGCTACTTTGTCAAATAGGTCAGCCACGACCTTCCCCTTTCAAACCCACTCGTCTTCGTTGCGATATTGCGACGATTCGACAACCATGTAAGTGTGACAACACCACCAACTGCTAAACGATGTCACATCGTTCAGAATTCTTTGAATTTTAACCTTGATCTCAAATTGTTACAAGCAGATCGCTTAGTGACCCACAGATTCATCAACCGGGAGTGGTGAATATTCTGGTGTTTTTCGGACAAGGCGTGTGTCATGTGCCTTGTCCCTACAAAAGATGTCCACGATATTTTCCACTCCCTTAAAGTTCTGTCGAAGTTTCAGCACTGCCAAATCATGGTATCTTTCGAGTTGAGAAATGCGGTCGTGTATTTTTGAACAACTCAGGAGACGACGATGAAACTCGTTGCATTTTCGATCAGTTTGAATGTCAAAGATTTACCAGCATCCAAGTCGTTCTATGAAAAATTAGGATTTACGATTTTTGGCGACGATGCAGCACAAAACTGGCGCATTATGAAGAACGGGGATCATGTTGTCGGGTTATTTCAAGGGATGTTCGAAAAGAATATGTTGACCTTCAATCCGAGATGGGATCAAGACTCCAATACACTCGATTCTTTCACCGATGTGCGCGAACTTCAACGAGCGCTAAAAGCGCAGAACCTAAAATTTGAAACCGAGGCTGACGAGAGTACAAGCGAACCCAGCAGCTTTGTGATTGTTGATCCCGATGGAAACCCAGTCTTAATCGATCAGCACGTTTGAGCACTTTATCCGTGATATGTTTGCGTGCTCACACGAACGCGTTTTTGCTCAGCAAGCTGACCAAATGATGCGCTGACTAGGTATAGAACACTATCACGGCAATGGGCGAACTTGCGCTGACGCGAGAAAACGCGACGGGAATGCTCGTTTTGTTGATGAAGCATTCAGCACTATTATGACAATCTAGTCATCGTCGTCGTCACCGCCGCGTCCGCGTCCACGTCCACGTCCGCGATTATCATCGTCGGAGTCGTCATCAAGACCGACTTCGGGTGTTGAAACGGGTGGCTGCACTGTGTTGGGTGTTATCTCTGGCGTACTTAATGGTGCAAGAGGCTGGGTGAGATCGAACGGATTATCGACGCGCAAAATCGCCAGCGCACTCCAAGTCGTTGGTGAAGTCATGATGACGAATGCGCGCACAGGCGTACGTACTTCGATGGCGCTGTTCAAAATTGCATTATCGTAACGTAGCTGAATACCGCTCACGGTCATCAATGAGTCGTTTGGGTTGATCGCTGTGACGATACCGCTCAGCATCATAATGCCCGGCAGCATTTGGCTTACTACAGGGTCGATGGCGACCACGCTGATCACCCCATTGGGAAGTACAGACGCACGGACTCGCACCCAATCACCAGCGAAGAAAGAAGCGGCGTTGACGCTCGCTTCGACCGTGAGCAGCAGCCCATTGAGTTGCAATGTGTCGGCGCTGATAAATTCGACAACGCCATAGATGTCGAGTGTGGGCGCGGCGTCGATGGGATAGCGCACTTCGGGGGTTTCAACTGGGGGCGGGGGTGTTTGCGCAAATACAAACGATGAAACACTGAACGACAAAACAATTACAACGCTGAACATAAACGGCTTAACGCGCAAAAAGGGCATATTCATCTCCAATTTAAGGGGAGCATACCCTCTATTATAGCGGATTTAGGGAAGTTTTTTCACACGTTCACGCAAACGATCGACACGTCCTTGTTCTGGACGAGCGCGACGGATCGTATCGTTCATTTGGTGATTCATGCGTGTCACACGCGAACGGAAACGCGCCATCGCATATGTAAGCGCGCGGCGTTGACGTTTGAAACGCAACTGACCATCAATCGTCGGAGCACCCCAACGCACGACCATCGATGCCCATGTCAAGCCGCCACCGAAGCCGACAAAAACAACCGGATCGCCGCGTTGAATCAGTCCTTGTTCAACGGCTTCGACCAGCGCAATTGGAATTGAAGCGGCGGATGTGTTGCCATACCGATCTAAATTGCACATGAACAGGCTTTCATCGACTTTGAGCGCGCGTGCGGCGGCATTGATAATACGTAGGTTCGCTTGATGTGGAACAATCAGCTTGACATCGCGCAGCGATAACCCCGCTTTTTCCAATACCTGCAATACACTTTCAGCGATGACGCGAGTTGCGAACTTATAGACTTCGCTGCCGTTCATATGCATCTTGTTCAGCTTGTGTCCGTGTGCTTCTGGCAAACTGATGTCGTCACCGACATAATCGAGCGTACCAACACTCGGAATACCGAGTAAGTCGCCACCCGTGCCATCAGAACGCAGCACTGACGCCAGTACGCCGCCTTCATCGTGGCTGGCACGTAGCACAACCGCACCCGCTCCATCGCCGAATAAAATGCATGTCCCGCGATCTTGCCAATCCATGACACGGCTCATCGTTTCGGAACCGATGACGACAGCGGTCTTGATGCTGCCTGACTGGATCGCTTGCGCTGCCATCGAAACCGCATACACGAAACCCGAACACGCGGCGCTCAAGTCGAACGCGCCCGCACGGTTCGCCCCTAATCCCGCCTGTATCAGGCTGGCAGTGCTTGGGAAAATATGATCGGGCGTCGATGTGGCAACCACCACCATCTCGATCTCGTCGGGCATGATGTCGGCAATTTCGAGCGCGCGGCGCGCCGCTTCCAAGCCAAGCGTAGCCGTTGTTTCGGTTTCGCTGGCGATGCGTCGTTCGCGGATGCCTGTACGTGCGACAATCCATTCGTCCGTCGTTTCGACAAACGCAGCGAGATCTGCATTCGTCATGATGGTTGCTGGCAAGGCTTTCCCCCAACCTACAATGTGCGCATACAGCCGCCCATTGCCGTTCGCGGTGATTTTGCTGCGATTAGTGGTGACCATTGGAGTTTTCAGTGTACTTGCCAAAGATCAGAACCGCGTTGTGACCCCCAAAGCCAAACGAATTGCTCATCGCAATCTTAATCGGATGAGACTTGCCGATATTCGGGGTGTAGTTGAGATCGCAATCCGGGTCTGGATTATCAAGGTTGACGGTTGGTGGCACAAAATTTTCCTGCATCGCTTTCACGCAGAATACTGCTTCGACCGCGCCCGCCGCACCCATCAAGTGACCTGTAACACCCTTTGTCGAACTGATCGGAATTTCATAGGCAATTTCGCCGAGGGCGCGCTTGATTGCCATGGTTTCGCTGCGATCATTCAGCGGCGTACTCGTGCCATGCGCGTTGATGTAATCAATATCAGTGGCGGTTATACGCGCGTCGCGCAACGCGAATTCGATGGCTTTTGCCGCGCCTTCGCCTGTTTCGAGTGGTGCGGTCACATGATACGCATCCGATGTGTGCCCATAACCAAGAATTTCGGCGTAAATGTGCGCGCCACGCGCTTGCGCGTGTTCCAATGCTTCGATGACGAGAATCGCAGAGCCTTCGGCGCACACAAATCCGTCGCGGTCAGCATCGAATGGACGTGATGCGCGTTCGGGCGCATCATTGCGCTGAGAAAGCGCGGTCATATTATTGAAGCCTGCCATTGCCACATCGACTAAGCCCGCTTCGCTGCTGCCTGCGAGCGCGGCGACAATCTGCCCACGCCGGATCATTTCGGCAGCTTCACCGATGCTGTTATTACCCGTCGCGCACGCTGTCGAAATGGCGAAGTTAGGACCGCGCAAACCATAAACCATCGATATTTTGCTACAGGGTGAATCGGGCAACATCATTGGGATCATGAGCGGACTGACAGCGCGTGCGCCGCGATCCAGAAATGTCCGAATACTTTCAAGCAGTGATCCAATGCCGCCGATTCCCGAACCGACGAGAGTCGCAATTTCGTAGCGGTTATCTTCGGTGACGACCAAGCCGGAATCTTCGATCGCTTGCTTCGCTGCGAACAATGCCATCTGCGTGACGCGGTCGGTACGGCGCGCTTCTCGTCGCCCTAAAAATGCTTCCGGATCAAAATTCCGGACTTCGCCGCCAAAATGGATCTCAATATGTGAAGTATCGAAACGTTCAATCGCGTGAATACCCGTCACGCCGTTTTTCGCGTTCGTCCATGCTTCTTCGACGTTGTTACCGGTCGGACACAGAATGCCCATGCCAGTAATAACAACTCTCTGTCGTCCTTCCACGATAACTCCTCGCAGTCGAGTCAATTGGTTCGACTGATCTGGTTAGATGATGCCGAACGCGCGTATTTTACACAAATCATACAACACTCTGTCAGCTTTCAGGTTACACGCGTCGCTCGCCATAGTTATGTTATAATGAAATATCCTCGAAAGTCACGATACGGATACCATGATTCTCATTACCGGATCAAGCGGATTTGTCGGTCGTCATCTCGTCACTCGGTTGATGGCACAAGGTCACGCCGTGCGCTGTTTGATTCCGGCGCACAAAACAGGAAAACTACCGTGGGCAACCCCGCCCGACATTGTCGTCGGCAGCATTTTAGACGACGAGGCGCTATTTAAGGCGGCAACCGGCGTCCAGGTCATTTTCCATTTGGAAAATGCTTTCTGGTGGGGCAAAGCGCGCGATCTCGACCGGATTGAACTCGGCGGTGCGCGACATTTGATTACCGCTGCGCGCGCCGCACGTGTCGGGCGTATTATTACGCTCAGTCACCTTGGTGCCGCGCCATCGAGCGCATATCCGCTGCTGCGCATCAAAGGACAAGTTGAAGATTTGATCCGCGCGAGCGGCTTGGCGTATACGATACTTCGTTCTGGGCTGGTCTTTGGGCAAGATGACGCCTTCATCAACCGGATTGCAATGCAGCTTCGTATGAATCCACTCGTGTATATGATGCCAGGTCAGGGCGAAATCAGCCTGCACCCGATTTATATTGACGATCTGGTCTCAGCACTCGTCGCTTGTCTGGATCGTATTGATGTTGTTGATGAAGTCATCGAAATTGGCGGTGCCGAATACATTACACTTGAAGACTTGATTCGCACTGTTATGCGCGTCAGCAACGCACCGCGTATGATTTTGCCGATACCCCCGTATGCGATGCGCTGGATCACGAGCATAACCGGGAAGTTTCTGCCACGTGTGATGATGACACCGCAGTGGTTGGATATACTTGCCTCGACTCGTACAGCGCGCATCGGCAATTTGTTTCAATACTTCGGCGTGCGTCCTCGTCGATTGGAAGACACGCTGGTCACGTATATGCGTGGACGCCGTTATACGCTGCCGTTAGTCCGATATGCGCTGCGCCGTCGCCCTAGAGTGATATGACATAAATAAGCATGGATAAAAATAACAGCATCATCATTCGCCCGCTCCGCGCCTTCGATGAACTGCGCGCGGTCGTGGAACTGCAAAAAACGTATTGGGGACATGATCTGGAGTCGGTGATCCCCACCCACATGTTGTTCAGCATCGCTAATTCAGGCGGTCATGTGCTGACAGCGTTTGACGGTGATAAACCGATTGGCTGTCTGGTCGGGTTTTTGGGTACGAACACGACCGATCCAGATCGTCCCGCAATGGCAAACTTACAAGTTGTGAGCAAGCGCATGGTGGTGCTGCCAGAATATCGTAGTCATGGTGTTGGCTATCGGCTGAAAGTGGCACAGCGCGAGCTCGCGATTCAAGCCGGGATTCGCCTGGTTGTATGGACATTCGACCCGTTACTATCGTCGAACGCGCACCTGAACATCCGTAAGCTGGGCGCGGTTTGCCCTCGTTACGTGATTGACTATTACGGTACTAATCCCGATGGCGGATTGGTCTCGCACGGAACATCGGATCGGTTGATGGTGGAGTGGTGGATTACACACCGCCGCGTTGATGAACGCCTGACGGGTTCACGTTCACCGCTGACATTCGCAAAGTACCGCGAAGCCGATACGATCATCATGAACCCGCCAAACCTAACCGATGATGGCGTTTTTACGCCGGCACCGACTTTTTTGCCGCCAAAAAGTTCACTGGCATTGATTGAAATCCCGACGAACTTCACGATAATGGCGGAAAACAACGCGGCGCTGGCGAAGGCATGGCGTCGACATATTCGGGAAGCGTTTCAAAGCATCATTTCACAAGGTTATATCGTGACCGACTTTGTGCGCGAACATTATGATGGTCACCATCACGCCTTTTATGTGCTGAGTTATAACGGACCGCAGTTCGAGTCGTTTAGAGTAGACCCTTAACAACCAGAAACGGAAAAAACACATGGCACATATCACTGTAAAACAAATAAATTTGCATTCTGTGGCGATGCCGTTTGTCGAACCCTTACGGACGAGCTTTGGTGAAGAACCGTTCAAGACAGCAATCATTATCGAACTCCAGACGGATCAAGGGGTGACAGGCTGGGGCGAAACAACGACGGAAATTCATCCCGGCTACAGTTCCGAAACGATGGGGACAGCGCAGCATGTCCTGCGTGAATTCTTGATCCCGTTACTGTTGGGGAAGTCCATCCACGACGCGACTGATGTCCCCGATCTGATTCGGTCGGTACGCGGTCATAAAATGGCAAAGTATGCCGTCGAAGCTGCTGTATGGGACGCGCTGGCTAAAGTCAACGGAATGTCGCTGGCGGAATCGTTCGCGGCGCATTTGCCGGAAGGTCATGCGTCGAAGGGATATGCGACCGTTGGCGTCAGTATTGGTATCAAGCCGACCGAAACGGCAACTGTCGAGATCGTCAAGAAGCGCGTCGATGAGGGCTACGGTCGTATCAAGTTGAAGATTCAGCCGGGTTGGGATGTGCAGCCTGCGCGAGCGGTGCGCGCGGCATACCCCGATGTGCTGCTGATGCTCGACGCGAATAGCGCCTATACCCTTGCGGACGCCGAACACCTCAAGCAGTTAGATGAATTCAATCTGCTCATGCTTGAACAGCCGCTTGGTCATGACGATATTTTTCAGCATAGCAAATTGCAGCCGCAGATCAACAGCCCGATTTGTCTGGATGAGAGCATCAAATCGGCGGACGATGTGCGCTTAGCGCTTGAAATTGGCGCGTGCAAAATCATCAACCTCAAGCCATCGCGTGTTGGCGGCTATACCGAAAGCTTTGAAATTTATAAAGTGTGTTTCGAGCATAATACGCCATTATGGATTGGCGGCATGTTGGAAACAGGCATCGGACGCGCGGCGAATATCGCGTTCGCTTCGCTGCCGGGGGTGACACTGCCATGTGATATTTCCGCGACCAGTCGATATTTCGCGCAAGACATCAGCGAACCACCGTTTGAACTGGCAGCGCACAGCCGAATTGCTGTGCCAAGCGGTCTAGGGATTGGCGTCGATGTGAAACTGGATCGCATCCAAGAAGCAGAAGCAGCATGGCGCGCGCAATATCCGTATTCTGATACACCTGCATCGTAGAAAGCGTAAGCGATGACCTTAAATACGCAAACCGTTGCCTTCATCGGGAGTGGGGTGATGGCGGAGGCGATGATCAAAGGGCTGCTCAACCAGCACTTGTTGAGCGCGTCACAAATCATCGCCGCTGACCCCAATCAGGATCGCGGCGCGGAACTCGTCGAACGTTATGGACTGACATACACTGCCGACAATGGTGCAGCAGTGGAGCAGGCAGACATCTTGATATTGTCGATCAAACCGCAAATGTTGGGGCATGTCGTCCCAGCGCTGCGACGCAAAGCGCAGAATGCCGCTATGATCCTGAGTATTTTGGCGGGGGTTCGCATCCGCACGCTGGCGGAGGGACTAGCAAACCCCAGCATCGTCCGCGCGATGCCGAATACGCCCGCGCAAATTGGGCAAGGAATCACCGTGTGGACAGCAACGCCGGAAGTCCCCGAAGAACAACGCGCGGGCGCGAAAGCCCTGCTTGGCGCGTTGGGTGAAGAAATCTATATGGATGATGAGAAATATCTCGATATGGCGACGGCACTAAGCGGCACGGGTCCTGCTTACGTGTTTTTGTTCATGGAAGCGATGATCGATGCGGGCGTCCATATGGGATTTTCGCGCAAGGATGCTGAAAAACTCGTGCTGCATACGATGCGCGGATCGGTCGATTACGCGATGTCGTCGTCGATGCATCCGGCACAGCTTCGTAATCAGGTGACAAGTCCGGGTGGCACATCGGCAGAGGCGATTTATCAGTTAGAAAAAGGTAATCTGCGCACGGTGATATCGCGCTCGATCTGGGCAGCTTATCAGAAATCGGTCTCGCTGGGCGACGCACAGGAGAAAGGTCATGAAAAACGCGACGACGCCGACCGTTGACAGAAGTGTTTGTGCAAGTTGTCACAATTTGACGAGTGTTGATTGTGAAAAAGTGGACAGATAATCGTGCATCCGGTACAATTAGAATATTAAGCATAGTCACTTTTAGCTCAAAAACAGCAGGAGTCCCCAAATGGCGGAACTTACTAACGGAATGTTTGATTCGCTCTTACAGCAGGTCAAGGACTACGCCCCGACCGTTGAAGCGGTTGAAGTGGGGTATGTCGATGAAGTCGGTGACGGTATCGCGCGCGTGCGCGGTCTGAACAACATCGGGTACAGCGACTTGGTCAAGTTCCCGAACGGCGCGCTCGGTTTAGCGTTCAACCTGGAAGTTGACAATGTTGGCGTCATTATTCTGGGCGACTCCAATTCAATCAACGAAGATGACGAAGTGCGCCCACTTGGTCGTATCGCGTCGGTTCCAGTCGGTATGGGCATGGTCGGGCGCGTAGTCAACGCGCTGGGCGAACCTATCGACGGCAAGGGACCCATCGCCAGCACCGAATTCTATCAAATCGAACGCATTGCGCCGGGCGTTATGCAGCGTAAGAACGTCAGTCGTCCGGTACAGACAGGTGTTTTGACGGTGGACGCGAACACGCCAATCGGTCGTGGTCAGCGTGAATTGATCATTGGCGACCGTCAAACGGGCAAGACAGCGTTGGCAATCGACACGATTTTGAACCAAAAAGGCAAAGGGCTGTACTGCATTTATGTTGCCATCGGCAAGCGTCGCGGCGAAGTCGCCCGTTTGGTCGCGCTGTTACAAGAACAGGGCGGCATGGAATATACGACGGTCGTCGTTGCCAGTGCGTCAGAATCGGCGGCAATGCAATATATTTCGCCGTACTCGGCTTGTGCCATTGGTGAATGGTTCATGGAAAACGGCAAAGACTCGCTGATCGTCTATGACGACTTGAGCAAGCACGCGTGGGCATATCGCCAGGTGTCGCTGCTGCTGCGCCGCCCGCCGGGACGTGAAGCGTATCCTGGTGACGTTTTCTATCTGCACAGCCGTTTGCTCGAACGCGCGGCGCAGTTGAGTGATGCGCGCGGCGGTGGTAGTTTGACTGCATTGCCAATCATCGAAACCCTACTCGGTGATGTATCGGCTTATATTCCGACAAATGTCATTTCGATTACCGACGGACAAATCTTCCTCGAAAATGAATTGTTCAACGCTGGACAACGCCCAGCCATGAACGTCGGTATCAGCGTCAGCCGTGTCGGCGGCGATGCCCAAACCAAAGCGATGAAGAAGGTCGCTAGCGGTTTGCGCCTGGACTTAGCACAATTCCGTTCGCTGGCTGCATTCGCGCAGTTTGGTTCGGGCGGCCTGGATAAAACGACCCAGCGTCAACTGGATCGTGGTTTGCGCTTGACCGAACTGCTGAAACAACCGCAATACCAGCCACTTGCGCTCAGCGACCAGACGGCGCTTTTGTACGCGGGGACACGCGGGTTGCTCGACGCGGTTCCGGTTGAACGTGTTAACGAATGGCGCGTCGCTTTCTTGCGCGCGTATCACAGCGAATATGCCTCGGTTGCAGATCGTATCGCTGCGGATCTTGATATCAACAAAGATACGGTGGAGCCGCAATTGCGTCAGGCGATTGTCGATTTCACGGCGAGTTTTCTGGGCTAAGTCCAATTAACGAAAGGGACACCCGTAATGGCATCGACACGAGAGATACGTAAACGTATCCGCAGCGTCAAGAATATTGCGCAAATCACGCGCGCGCTGGAAGCGTCGTCCGCTTCCAGAGTGCGAAAGTCGCAGGCACGTGTGCTTGCAAGCCGTGCTTTCTCTGAAAGAGCGTGGGAAATTCTACTCAACGTGCAAAATGCGGGTGGGTCGGGCGAGGCAGCACATCCGCTGCTCACGCCGCGTGAAGAAATCAAGAAGGTCAAGATTCTGCTTATCACGTCGGATCGCGGTTTGGCAGGGGCGTTCAACGCGAACATTATTCGCGCCGCGCGCCGCTTCGCGCAGCGACTGGGTAAGCCAGTTGAGTGGGTCGCTATCGGCAAAAAAGGGCGCGATTCGCTCATCCGTGCCGGGCAAAATGTGGTCGCAGATTTTAGTGATCTCCCCAACGAAACGACGGTTGGAAGCATTTCGCCGATCGCACGCGAAACAATCGATCAATTTCTGTCGGGTGAAGTCGACGAGGTTTTTGTCGCTTATACCGACTTCATCAATATGCTCACCCAGCGCCCAGTCGTCACACGCTTGCTGCCGCTGACCCCTTACGAAACAGAAGATCAGGTCGCGGCGGAATTCATCAAAGGCGCCCCGCAGATTAGTAATGGGGCGCGTGATTACGAGTACGAGCCAAACGCATCTGCGATCCTGGATGAAATCGTGCCGCGCTTTACTGTCCTTCAGTTGTATCAGGCAGTACTCGAAAGTCAGGCAAGCGAACATGCGGCGCGTATGGTCGCGATGCGTAATGCCACTGAAAACGGCGGGGCGCTTATCGAAGATTTGACGCTGGTTTATAACAAAGCACGTCAAGCAGGTATCACCAACGAAATTCTCGATATCGTAGGCGGCGCGCAAGCACTGCAAGCGACGCTCGATAATATGGCGGAACAAATTCTGCAAACAAATCGCCCGACAGCGGTGGATGAAGCTTCCACATTTGCATATGCCATCAGCGCACCGCCAAAACCAACCATGAGTGCTTTTCAAGCCAAGGCGCAAAGCGCGGCTGCGACCGAAGCAGTTGCTGTTACTCAAGCGGTGGACGATCTGACTAAAATTGAAGGTATTGGCAAGAAGATGTCGGCAGCATTGATGGCGTCGGGCGTTGATACGTTTGCGAAACTGTCGGACGCGACTGAGGATGAACTGCGCGCCGCGATCCAGCGTGCGGGCATGAATTTTTCGCCCAGCTTACCAACGTGGGCGCAACAGGCAGCATTTGCGGCAAGCGGTGATTGGGATGGTTTACAGGCATACCAAATCCAGTTGACGAGCGGACGATAGACCACTATTCATATACGGGCGGGTCTCGACCCGCTCCTACGAGCGATTCAAAACTGAGGGAGAAAAAATCGCATGGCTGAAACGCAAGGGCGAGTGTCACAAGTACTCGGCGCTGTGGTAGACGTTGAATTTGCAGATAGCAATTCGCTGCCCGAATTATTCGACGCTATTCGTGTGCCGCGTGGTGAGGGTCAAGACGACCTGATTTTGGAAGTCCAGCTTCAATTGGGTCATTCGAGCGTCCGCACGGTCGCTATGGATACCACCGACGGGCTGCGTCGTGGGGTACCAGCGTTTGCAACGGGTTCTCCAATTCGTGTTCCAGTCGGTCAGGCGTCGTTGGGTCGTGTATTCAATGTGTTGGGTCGCCCGATTGACCTGGGCGAAGAAGTGCCAGCGGATTCGCCACGCCGTCCGATCCACGCGAGTGCGCCAGATTTTGAAGAACAAACCACGCATATCGAAGTATTCGAAACGGGCATGAAGGTTATCGACCTGATCGCGCCGATGACTAAGGGTGGCAAGACAGGTATTTTCGGCGGTGCGGGTGTCGGCAAGACCGTGACCATTCAGGAATTGATCAACTCGATTGCCACGCAACATAACGGATTGTCGGTTTTTGCAGGCGTAGGTGAACGTACACGCGAAGGCACGGCGCTTTATCACGAAATGGATGAAGCGGGTGTGCTGGATAAACTGGCGATGGTGTTCGGTCAGATGAATGAGCCGCCGGGCGTGCGTTTGCGCGTCGCGCTGAGCGGTTTGGCGATGGCGGAATTCTTCCGCGATGAGGGACGCGATGTGCTGCTTTTCATCGACAACATTTTCCGTTATTCGCTGGCAGGCGCAGAAGTATCGGCGCTGCTCGGTCGTATGCCATCGGCAGTAGGGTATCAACCGACGCTGGCAGACGAAATGGGTCAACTGCAAGAACGCATTACCTCCACCAGTACAGGCTCGATCACGTCGATGCAAGCGGTCTATGTGCCTGCCGACGACTACAGCGACCCGGCTCCGGTCGCGGTGTTTACGCACCTTGACGGAACCATTGCGCTGGAACGCTCGATTGCCGCACGCGCAATTTTCCCAGCGGTCGATCCGCTTTCGAGCACGAGTAAAATTCTGGACCCACTCATCGTTGGCGAAGAACATTACAGCACTGCGCGCGAAGTACAACAGGTGTTACAGCGCTACAAAGATTTGCAGGATATCATCGCCATTCTGGGCATTGATGAATTGAGCGACGACGACAAACTACTGGTGTCGCGTGCGCGTAAGATCGAACAGTTCCTGAGTCAGCCGATGTTCGTGGCGCAACAGTTTACGGGGCGCGACGGACGCTATGTCAAGATCAAGGATACTATTCGTGGTTTCCGCATGATTTTGGATGGCGCTGTCGATCAAATTCCGGAGCAGTTGTTCTACATGTCTGGTCCCATCGAAGACGTATTGCAACGTTACGAAGAAGCCCAAAAAGAAGAGTAGGCGACCGATCATGCCAATTGCTGTAGAGATCGTCACGCAAGAAAAAGTGGTGTTTTCCGAACCCGAAGCCGATATGGTCATCATTCCGGCGGCAGAAGGCGAAATGGGCGTGCTGCCGCGTCACGCACCTGTGCTGACTACGCTGGGATTTGGGGAATTGATCGTGCGTAAAGGACGCGCCGAAGAACGCTTTATCATTTATGGCGGGGTTGTCGATGTGCGTCCGGATAAAGTCATTGTGCTGGCAGACTTAGCCGGATCGTCATATGACATCGATGTGGAAGCCGTCGAAGCGGCGCGCACCCGCGCGACGGGCATGATGCGTGATGGGGTTCCCACAGAGCTCAATCGCGAAGCGACCCTATCACTCCGCCGGGCTGAACTGGCACTGCGCGTGTCGCGTAAAATTCAAGCGCGTGGCAGCACGATGCTGCGTATTCTGGAACAACGCGAACAAGACGACGAGTAAACCACGCGTTTTGAAATCGAATGATTTTCGGAGGGGGTGCACAAGTGTGTACCCCCTCCGTCGTTTCGCCACCGGGTATGATATAATTTGCGTCACTTAAACCTCACACAATTTCCACGCAGAGTAAACACATGGCATTATTCCAAAAGCGATTGGGCGTCGATTTAGGCACCATCAACTGCCTGATCTACGAAAATGAACAGATCGTGCTGCGCGAGCCGTCGTTGGTGGCGCTGACCGTCGAAGATGAACGCGTCGTCGAAATCGGTCAGCCCGCGCGCGAAATGCTCGGTAAAGTCGATGATGAGAATATTCAGATCGTACGTCCGCTTCAAAATGGGGTAATCGCAGATTACGAAGTGACCGAAGTCATGCTGCGTCATTTCTTTAGCAAAGTTGGCGGGCGGATGCGCTTTTTTAAGCCGGAAGTCATGATGTCTGTGCCATATGGTGTGACCGGCGTGGAAAAGCGTGCGGTGCTGGAAGCCGCATTGAGCGCGGGTGCGCGGCGCGCCTACTTAATCTGGGAGCCACTGGCGGCGGCGATTGGGGCAGGGCTGCCCGTTGGCACGCCAGCAGGGGATATGGTGGTCAATATTGGCGGTGGCATTACCGAAGCCGCAGTGCTGACCATGAACAATATAGTGCGCGCCGAAAGTGGTCGAATCGGTGGGTTACGTCTGGATGATGCGATCGCAGCCTATGTGCGGCGTAAATACAACCTGACCATTGGTCAGCCAACGGCGGAGTCGGTCAAAATTCAGGTCGGTGCGGCGGTGATCGGCATTGAAGAAACAAGTATGGAAGTTCAAGGGCGGGATAATGTCAGTGGACTTCCGCGCACTATACAAATCACCACCAGCGAGGTTGTTGAAGCAATTCAGGAAACTTTGAAAGAAATATCGGATGTCGTGCGGCGCGTGCTCGCGGGGACGCCGCCCGAATTATCATCGGATATTATCGATCGTGGAATTGTACTGACAGGTGGTGGTGCACTGCTGCGTGGCTTGGATCAATATTTGACGCGCGAAACTGGCGTGCCTGTGTATCGGGCGGATAATGCGCTGATCGCGGTGGCTGTCGGGGCGGGGCGCGCGCTTAACGACCCGGCGATGTTGCGACAGATGGCTGCGGTATAGGACGCAAATTGGCATTGGAAGGCGACTAAATGAATTGCCCTCCAATGTTTTTTGATACTTTAGGTCAAGTAGTAAGTCATACGCTGCAAATGCAGCACGGGGTCAATATACTGGACGTGGACTTCTGGCGGAACGTTCAGATTGATAGGCGCATAATTCAGAATTGCCCGTACGCCCGCCGCGATCAGCATTTCCGCGACGCCCTGCGCGTATTCGGCAGGAACGGCAATCATGGCGATGCGAATTTCTTCTTCTACAAGAATGCGCGGTGCCTGATCAATGGGTTGAATTCGATATGTGCCGAGCGAGCGCCCGATTTTTTCGGTAGAACTATCGAAAACATGCGTGATGTGAAAACCGCGTTCGGCAAAGCCGCGATAGCGGGCGACAGCGCTGCCGAGATCGCCCGCGCCTATCAGTGCGACCTGCCATTCGCGTTCGACCTTCAACACCTGGCGCAACTGTTCGCGCAAATAGGCGATTTTGTACCCCGTGCCTTGTTTGCCGAACCCACCAAAATGCGACAAATCTTTACGGATTTGTGCCGAACTAATCCCTAAACGCTTGCCGAGTTCGTGCGATGAAGTCACCTCATGATCTTCTTGCGCTAATCTTTCCAATGCGCGCAAGTAGACCGGGAGGCGGCTGATCACAATGTCTGGAATATCATTGGACGCCATAGGCGCGAAAACCCTTCAGCAGGCAAGCGTTAATAATCCGTTGATTGTGAAAGATAACACACGTATCTTACCATCAACACGCGAGACACGCTAGGTTTGCTTTAAGAAGCATCGATAAAACATTTAACACGCTATAAGCGTATACGTGACAAAGCGCGTGTAACATAGCTATTGATGATGATGTTCATGAGGGACTTCTATGTTGGTACGGCGGTCAATCATAATTCTGTTTGTATTAATGGCGTCAGCGCCGATTGTCGCGTTCAACGTCCGTGCAAACCGTGAGGCGCAGTCACAAACAAATCGTGAACTGCAAACCACTGTTGTGGCGCGTGGCGATGTCGAAGTGACAGTCACGGCACTGGGGACAATTCAAGCCGATCAAACAGCGAATATCAGCTTCGCAGCAGTCGGGCGGGTGACTGATGTGTACTTTCAAGTGGGTGATTACGTGATGATCGGTGATGTGCTGGCGCTGGTAAACAGCGATACGCAGCAAGCCGCTGTCGAACAGGCACAATTGGCGCTTGATCTGGCACTTTTGCAACGTGATCAACTGATGCAAGGTCCAACGCAGGGACAAATCGATATTGCCCAGGCAAACATCGATGCTGCCGAAGCTGCCGTGTACGCGATACAAAGCGCGGTCACGCCGGAAGATATTCGGGCGGCAGAATTGGCGTATGAAGCGGCTCTGGTCGCGGTCGAGGACGCCATACAGGCACGCGCTACCGCCTCTGGCGGGCAATCACCAGAAGCCTATGCGCTGCTCGACGCACAAAGCGGTGAAGCGAGCTTTAACGCCGAACGCGCGCGATTGCAGTTGGGAAGTTTACGAACCAGCAGCAGTGGGCAAACTGGCTCGGCATATGCTCGCGTATTGCAAGCCGAACGTGAACTCGAACGGTTGTTGGCAGGTGCAACCCAGGCGGAAATTGACCGCGTGGATGCCATAATCGCGCAAGCGGAATTGAGCGTGGCACAAGCGGAAGCCGGGCTGAGCCGGACACAATTGACGGCACCGTTCGACGGGTTGATCTCCGCGATTAATATCGAGGTTGGCGGAATCGTCGCGCCAGGCTTGCCCGCGATGCAAATCACCGATATCGACCCGTTACGCCTGACAGTGCAGGTAGACGAGATTGATGTCGAACTGATTGAAGAAGGATTGCCTGCGCGCGTGCGTCTCGACGCTATTCCAGAGACCGAATACGAGTCAACGCTGGAGCAGATTGCGTTGATCAGCACTGCCGATGGCGCTGTTGTGAGTTATGACGTGAATGTGCGGCTTGTAAACATAAATGATCCGCGTGTGCGCGTGGGGATGACAGCGGAGGCAGCAGTCGTCATCGAAGACCGTCGCGATGTGATTGTCGTGCCGAATTTGTACATCCGGTTAGATCGTCAGGCTGACCGCGCCTATGTCAATGTGCTGCGTGGTGACGAATTGGAAGAAATCGAGATTGCGCTCGGTCTGCAAGGCGCGGATGTAAGCGAAGTCATTGCTGGAATACGCGAAGGCGATATCGTTGCGGTCGATCTAGCGGGCGACGCGATTAGTTTGGGTGGCGGGTGAGGTTAAAACGATGTTGAGACGTTTGGTACGAGCATTTACCACGCTGTTGGTGATGGCGTTGATTGTCGGTGGGATAGCGCTGTTATTTTTGGGGCGGAATAGTCAGGCGGTGCCTGATCGTGAAACGCAGGTGATCGATGATACCGTTGTCACCGAAGGCGACTTGACAGTGTCGATCAGCGGAACAGGCGGGGTAACGCCAGCGCGGCAAGTGCCGCTATTTTTCGAGCTTACCGCCACTGTTACCGAGGTAATGGCGCGTGAAGGCGACCGTGTCGCGGCGGGCGACGTGATCGCGCGACTCGATACAACCCAGGTCGATGAAGCATTGGAACAATCACGCGCCGCGCTGAATTTACAACGAATCGCGCTTGACGCGCTGACAAGCGTGCCGCGCGATGTCGATATTGCAGTGGCAGAGGCAGCGTTAACCAGTGCCCAAGCCGCCGCTAACGCCGCGTATTCGACCAACGCTGAAACACAAGCTGAACTTGCGCAACTGCAAGCCGAATTATCGCGTAATTTGTTATGGCAGGCGCAGTTGCAGCGCGACTTGAGTGCGGGCGCATCGACAGGTTTAGCAGTCGATGTGGGCGCGTTGATTCCCGACGACATCGATGTGCCGCAAGATGTAATCGATCAAGCGAATGCGGCGTTGGCGGGATTATTTCCGACAAGTCCGTTCACAACATCAGCGAGCGATTTCGATGCTGGATTGACGCAAGCCGAATACGGTGTACAAATCGCCGATGCGAACGCGGCGGCGGCGGATAGCCGTCCCGGTGACATTGCCGGAATTGCGGCGGCACAAGCGGGAATAGTCGCGGCGCAAGCGGCGCTCGATCAATTGATCGACGGCGCAGATGATATTACGCTGGAAATTGTGCAGATTGGGATTCAACAGGCGACGCTGGCAGTCGAACAAGCTGAAAACGTCGTCAATCGTGGTGTATTGACCGCGCCCTTCGATGGGGTGATTGTACAAAGCGCGCTGACAGTTGGTGAACTACCCTCGTCGCAGCAGCCTGCCGTTTTGCTGGTCGATGACAGTAGGTATTATGTCGATCTTGCCATCGACGAGACTGATATTGTGGATGTCGAAGTTGGTCAACAGGTCGAATTTCGCTTCGATGCACTGCGTGACGCAGCGATAACGGGGATAGTGACGCGCGTCGCGGTGACGCCGACCGTGATCGGGCAGTTGGTGACCTTTCCTGTTCGCGTGACACTGGACGAAACCGACGAGATGATCCGTATTGGCATGAGTGCGACGGCGACGATTATCGTTGATGAATTGGAAAATGCGCTCATCGCGCCAAATCGGTTTATTCGCATCGACCGCAATTCAGGTCAGGCGTATGTCACCATTGAGCGCGAACTGGGCGTTTATGAAGAAGTCGAAATTGAACTCGGTTTACGCAATGAAACCGAAAGCCAAATCGTAAGCGGGGTAGCGCTGGGTGATGTGTTGGTGCTGCTGCCACGCGCGCAGTTCGATGTATTCGGCGGACCGCCGAACTAGAGGAAAACACGCATGGTCGCATTCTTCAAAAAGAGCAAAAATGGGGTGCAGTCCCATGAGGCTGCACCTATCGCGCCAAAACCTGTGATTGAAGTGCGTGGCGTGACGAAGATGTACAAGATGGGTGATATTGAAGTCCACGCGCTGCGCGGCGTCGATTTGACGATTAACGAGGGTGAGTTCGTCTCGATTATGGGCCCATCAGGGTCGGGTAAATCGACACTGATGAATATTTTGGGCGCGCTCGATCAACCGTCGGAAGGTGAGTACTTGCTCGATGGCGTCAACGTGAGCAGATTGAGTGAAGCCGAACTCGCGCGCGTTCGCAACAAAAAAATTGGCTTCGTCTTTCAAAGTTTCAATCTGCTGAAACGCACGACTGCGCTGCGCCAGGTCGAACTGCCGTTGATTTACGGCGCGGCGGGCAACCGGACGAAGCGCGCGAAAATGGCGCTGGAATCGGTCGGTTTAGGTCAGCGTTTGGATCACTTGCCGAGCGAACTTTCGGGTGGTCAGCAGCAGCGCGTCGCGATCGCACGTGCGCTTGTCAACGAACCCGCGATGATCCTTGCCGACGAGCCGACCGGTAATCTTGACTCGCGCAGCGGCACGGAAGTCATGCAGATTTTTCAGCGTTTGAACCGCGATGAAGGCATCACGGTTGTATTTGTCACCCACGACTCGTGGATCGCACGGCACACAAATCGCGTTGTGATCTTGCGCGATGGCAAGGTGATCACCGACCGCGAAGTACAAAACCCGTTAATCGCGGGGCAAAGTGAACGTCCGTCTGCTGAAGACGAGATGGAAGAAATGCTGAAAGAAGTGTATACGACGGGCAAGCAAGAAGAATTCACGTAAAGACAGCGAAACTCGGTCTGATTCAAGTACAACCAACACATGACGCAAAGGCGCTTGGGCGCGAAGAAAAACGTGCATGAACTTCGTTGAAAATTTACGTATCGCGTTGAATGGGTTGTTAACCAATCGCCTGCGAGCGATGCTGACGGCGTTGGGGATCATCATCGGTGTGGGTGCGGTGATCGGGTTGGTCAGTTTAGGGCGCGGCGTGGAAGACTTCGTCGAAGGCGAATTTCAGTCGCTCGGTTCGAACGTGCTTTTTGTATTCGCGTCGCCGCCAACAGGCGGAACGCGCACGACGATCCAGCCGTTGACCACGCAGGAAGGCGAAGCGCTGGCAAATCCGATCATCGCGCCGAGTATTCTGCAAGTCGCTATGCAATGGGATGTGTTCGGTGAGGTGACGACCGGCGGACGGGCGGTACAAATCCCTGTGAGTGGGGTGACGCCGAATTATCCCGAAGTGCGCACCTGGAATGTGCGCGGCGAGGGAACGTTCATTAGTCAAACGGATGTGGATAATGCGGCGCGCGTCGCCGTGTTGGGGACAACCGTGGTCGAGCGGTTGTTCGGTGATAAAGCGATTGATCCATTGGGGCAGCCGGTTCGTATCAACGACCGCGTGTTCACAATCGTGGGCGTCATGGAAGAAAAAGCCGCCGGGTTTTTTGGCGATGAAAACGAAGTCGTCTTTGTTCCGATCAGCACCGCCCAAACACGACTGGATCGGGTACGGACGCGCGACGGTGGTTATCAGGTCAGTCTGCTGCATGTTCAGGCGCGCAGTGAAGAAGCAATGACGAGCGCCACCCTGGAGATCGAATCCTATTTAAGTGACGCACATGATGTCATGTTCGTCGGTGAACAAGACTTCACGATCATCAATCAGGGCGACTTAATCAACTCGTTAGGGCAAGTAACGGGCATTCTGACTGCATTTCTCGGCTTGATCGCCGGAATTTCGTTGTTGGTGGGTGGTATTGGCATCATGAATATCATGCTGGTCTCGGTGACCGAACGCACGCGCGAAATTGGCTTACGGAAAGCTGTTGGCGCGCGCGGAAGCGATATTTTGTCACAGTTTTTGATCGAAAGTCTGCTGTTGTCGGTATTCGGCGGCGCATTAGGCATTGCGTTCGGGGCATTCTTGACGTATCTGGGCGCGTTTATTATTCGCCAGTTGGGGTCAGATATCCAACTTTCGGTAACGGTGGACTCGATGATTTTGGCGACGGCGGTCAGTACGTTTATCGGTATCTTTTTCGGGTTGTACCCCGCCAGTCGTGCCGCACGAATGCGTCCTATAGACGCTTTGAGATTTGAATAATGCTGACCATTTTTCTTGAGAACACCCGTGTCGCGCTGATCGGCTTGCGTTCGAATAAACTGCGGTCGGCACTGACGATGTTGGGGATCACGATTGGTGTTTCCGCCGTGATCGTGCTGGTCTCGATTGGGCAAGCGGTCGATACGTTTGTGCGCGCGCAATTTCTGGGCTTGGGCACCAATTTAATGCTCGTGTTTCCGGCAGAGGATGCACGCGGCGAAACTATACGCCTGACGCTGGATGAAGCACGCGCGCTGCAAGACCCATCGCGCGTGCCGGATGCGCTCAATGTGATGCCGCAGTTAAACACCACACTGCCGATCAGTTCGGGCGGGCGTGAAGCATTCGGGCGGATTCGCGGGGTGACGCCAGCATTTTTGGAAATGCGGACTCGGTCAGTTGTCGAAGGGCGCTTTCTGGATCAGGATGATCTCGACGGACTAACACGCGTCGCTGTCGTCGGGCTGACAGTCGTCGAGCGTATTTTTCCGAATACCTACCCGGTCGGGCAAAATATACGCATTGGCAACGTCACCTTTCGTGTGATTGGCGTGATGGCTGAAGCCAGCAGTACAGGTTTTGGCGGTGACGAAAATGACCTGATTTTTGTCCCGATTACGACGGCGCAAACGCGACTCGTAGGCGAACGCGTACTAACAGGCGACCGCCCAGTGACGAATATTCTGGTGCAGGCGCGCGACGGTAACAGTGTCGATTCGGCAGCGCGACAGGTGCGCGAAACGCTGCGCGATGTGCGGCGGATAAGTTTTCGTGACGAGGACACGTTTGAGATTTTCACGCAGACCGATTTGTTGTCATCGCTCGGTCAGATCACCGGGTTGCTGACGGTATTTCTTGGTGTAATCGCGGGTATTTCGTTGATGGTAGGCGGAATCGGCATCATGAATATCATGTTGGTAACGGTGACGGAACGAACGCGTGAGATCGGGTTACGCAAGGCGTGCGGCGCACAGCGGCGCGACATCGTACTGCAATTCTTGACCGAGGCTACAGTGTTGTCGTTGGTGGGCGGGCTGATCGGCATACTTTTGTCGGTTACGGGGTCGGTGGCGGTAACATTGGCGCTGCCCCAGCTTTCGGTGTTACCCCAGCTTTCGAGTATCCTGTTTGCAACCGGAATTTCGGTCGCTATCGGTTTGATCTTCGGTGTGTATCCCGCAAATCGCGCGGCGGCGCTAAATCCAATTGAAGCGCTTCGCTATGAATGATAGAATGACAAAAGGCTGGAATAGCCGCTCTTTGAGTATGTGAAGGCGTGAGGTCATGCTGCCGAACCGTAACGGTAAATATGAGGTCGATCCGCTCGGTGTTGTTCACGATAGTATGCTGGATGGACTGGGGCAACTGCTCTATTATTTTGGGTTTAGTAAAGTGATGGGGCAGCTTTATGGCGCGCTGCTTTTGAGCGATAAACCGTTGTGCTTGGATGATCTGGTCGAACGGCTGGATATTTCAAAAGCAAGCGTGAGCATGAACCTGCGCTCGATTGAAAATTTGGGCATGGTACGCCAGGTGTGGGTCAAAGGATCGAGCGGGCGTCGTAAATTCTATGAAGCTGAGACCGATTTCTGGCAGATCATCACCAATATTCTGAAAGGGCGCGAAATGCGCGATGTTGGGCGCGCGCTTATGGTGATGAATGACAACGTGAACTTGCTCAACGAACGTCTTTCTGCGATGGATCAGGACGATCAACGGGTGGCGGCGCATTACATCGATCGAATTTCGCAGTTGCAAGGGTTGTTCCAGTTCGTGCAAATCATGATGACGACCATACTGACGCGCATCGGCAACGGGGACAGTGATGCTGAACAAATCAGTCAGATCGACCTGGTAAAATAGACAGGGTATGGTGCACGCTTTTGCCCTTGTTCTGATTGTTTTAGCGCCCTATAATGCACTTGATTAGCGCTGTTGGGGAAATGGCGGAATTGGCAGACGCGCATGACTTAGGATCATGTCTCTTACGAGGTGAGAGTTCGAGTCTCTCTTTCCCCACTTTCTACGAGGCGTCTCTGCCTCATCGCCCTCCACGTAGGTTTGTGTGCATAAAAGCGCTTTCCAGTGTCTGATCAACCGGAGAGTGTGTTTTCGATCTTGTCATAGAGTAGGGTAATCCGTGAATATTCAAGTAGAACGTCAAGAAAATCATACCGCCCGCGTCAGCGTCGAAATCGATGCGACTCGTTTCCAATCAGCCAAAGAACAGGCAGCGCGTCAGCTGTCGAATCGGCTGAATTTGCCCGGTTTTCGCAAGGGTAAAGCACCCTATCGCATTGTCGTCAACTTTGTTGGCGAAGATGCGATTGTAGAAGAAGCCGTCGGATTGATCGGCGAACAACTGTATATAGAAATGCTGCCCCAAACCGGAATCGACCCGTATGGTGCGGGCGCATTGGAAGATGTCGAAACTGACAGTGCGACCCCAACGTTCATTTATTCTGTACCGATGCAGCCCGAAGTTGATTTGGGCGCCTATCGCGGAACACGCGCCGAATACACCGTTCCGGATGTCGATGATGCACTGGTGGATCGGTCGCTGCGGATGCAGTTGGAGCAAAACGCCGTCGTCGAAGATAGCACACGCCCTGCCGAACTTGGCAACCGCGTGACGCTCGACATACACAGCTTTTTTGTCATTCCAGATACCGAGAAATTAATGGATGACGCTGGAGTCGAGGACGATGACGAACACGAAGACGGCGATGAAGCTTTTGAATATGAACACGACTATGATGAGAGCGACATGTATGATTATATTGACCCGACGCATGGCGAACACTTCATTCATCAACACGATTTCGTCACGCTGTTGAACAACGACTATGAACCGATCGTGGGCTTCAATGCGACGATTGTCAACATGAACATCGGCGACGCAAAGACCTTCGAGTTGTCGTTCCCTGATGACGAAGAAGATGCTGAATTAAAGGGGCGCACGGTCAAGTTTGAAGTAACGGTCAAGAAGATCGAAAACTTCACGGCACCCGTGCTGAACGATGATTTCGCGGCGCGTGTGACCGCCGAGCTAGAAAAACCGTTGACGCTGCTCGAACTGCGCATGGAAACGCGCAAGGATTTGCAAGAGGCGACTGAAAGTCGTTACAAATCCGAATTCGGCGCGGACGTTTTGGAACAAATCGTGTTGGGCGCGACGATCAAGTATCCCGAAGATGTAGTCGCAGACGAGATCAACCGCGCAATGCAGCGTTTTGACCAGCAACTGCGCCAACAAAACCGTGTCACACTGCAAGATTATATGAAGATCGCCAAAATCGACATCAACCAACTGTATCAACAGTTTCGCGTGCATGCCGTGCGGACAGTTGAACGGGCGTTGGTGATGCGCGAACTGCTGAAGGTGGAACAAATCAGCGTCGATGATGCAAGCATGAACACCGCTATCGAAGTAATTGTCGCGGCATTTGACGAAGCCCAGCGCGACAGTTTCCGGTCGTTGTTTGAAGCGCCGCAAATGCGTGAAAGCGTGGTGGATGACTTGCTGACCGATGCAGTCATGGAACGTCTGATAACGATTGCGCGCGGAGAAGCACCCGAACTACCTGCACTGCCCGTCGCAGTGATCGAAAACGAACCGACACTAGAAATAGTCGAGCCTGTAACCGCGTCAAGTGAAACAACAACATCGAACACACCAGGTCAAGGAGAGTAACACCCAATGATTCCAATGGTCATCGAGCAGGGAAGTCGCGGCGAACGCGCCTACGATATTTATTCACTGCTTTTGAAAGAACGCATTGTCATGCTCGGCACGCCGATCAATGACCAGATCGCTAATTTGATCGTGGCGCAGCTTTTGTTCTTGCAGCGCGAAGATCAAGAGCGTCAAATTCAGATGTTCGTCAATTCGCCCGGCGGTGTGGTGTACGCAGGTATGGCGATTTATGACACGATGCAGCAGATTAGCGCGCCCATCAGCACGACGGCGGTTGGCATCACAGCAAGCTTTGGTACGGTACTGCTGACAGCGGGTTCCGATGGGATGCGTTATGCGCTACCTAACGCGACCGTCCATATGCACCAGCCTCTTGGTGGGGCGCAAGGACAGGCGAGCGATATCGTAATCGCTGCTAACGAAATCATGCGCTTGAAAGATCGGTTACTCGAAATTTTGGTCAAGCACACCAAGCGTGACCGTGAAGTGATCGAACGCGACACTGATCGTGACGTGTATTTGAGCGCTCATCAGGCGGTTGAATATGGGTTGATCGATTCTGTGTTGGAAGGTGCAAAAGCTGGAGTGAAGGTGCCGTGAATTACGCTCCAACCCATCAACGATGTTCATTTTGTCGGCGCACGCACAATGAGGTCGAACGACTGATTGCGGGTCCCGATGGCGTCTACATCTGTGATAATTGCATAGAACTCTGTCAACACATCCTCAAAGATGAAAATGCTGCCGAACAGCGTTCGTTGGAAACGACGACCGTGGATTTTGGTCGGCTGCCCTTGCCGCGCGAATTGATGGCAAAACTGGACGAATACGTAGTTGGTCAAGAACATGCCAAACGCGTACTAAGCGTGGCGGTTTACAATCATTACAAGCGTATTCGAAGTGGTGGCGTCGTTGAAGGCGTTGAAATCGACAAGAGCAATATTCTGGTTGTCGGACCGACAGGTAGTGGAAAAACACTGCTGGCGCAAACCCTCGCGCGTATTTTAGATGTGCCGTTTTGTATCGCAGACGCCACGTCGCTGACCGAGGCGGGCTATGTCGGTGAAGATGTCGAGAATATCCTGTTACGACTCGTGCAGGCTGCTGACGGGGATATTGCACGCGCCGAAAAAGGCATCGTGTATATCGACGAAATCGACAAAATTTCGCGCAAGACGGCGGATAACCCCTCCATCACGCGGGACGTGAGCGGCGAAGGCGTGCAGCAAGCGCTGCTCAAGATCATCGAAGGTACGGTCGCCAATGTGCCGCCGCAAGGCGGACGAAAACACCCCCATCAAGAATTTTTACAGGTGGATACGACCAACATCCTATTCATCGCGGGGGGTACGTTTTCGGGTATCGAAGATCATATTGCGCGTCGCATCGGTAATAAAGGCGTGCTGGGCTTTAAGACGCCGGATCAAGCGGCGACGGGATTTTCGAACCGTGATAAAGCAGCATTGCTGCGTCAGATCGGACCAGAAGATTTGATGCAGCACGGCTTGATCCCAGAATTTATCGGGCGTCTGCCTGTGCTGGCGACCGTTGAACCGCTCGATCGCGAAGCACTCATTCGTATTCTGGTCGAACCGAAAAATGCGCTCATCAAGCAGTATCAGCAGCTTTTATCGCTTGATGATCTGGCTCTCGAATTTGAAGAGTCAGCCTTAGGCGCAGCGGCGGATTTAGCGCTTAAACGCGGAACAGGGGCACGTGGTCTGCGCTCAATTATCGAAGCGCGCTTGCTGGATATCATGTTTGAGGCGCCAGGACACCATGAACTGAGCCGTGTCATTATTGATGCTGATGTCATCAATGGGGTGGCGCTGCCCAAACTATTCGGCAAAGACAATATTCAATATGTCATGAAAAACGACGGGTCGCTGCATACAGCGGCGTGACATCGTATTGTAACGATAGTGTATTGTAAGGGGCAGGTCTGCGACCTGCCCGTTTTATTTCTGTGTTTCCGAGCATTACTTTGGAGGTGGTTGTAAGACAATTGTTTCCGCCAACCCGTTCAAATCGCGCGCGACATTGACCGCGTCGAGCCGCGTCGCGCCTTGTCCGCCCCAATTATAGGGGACAACCCAACGTGCGCCGAGCGTTTTAGCGGCGCTTACTGCGTCGGCGGGATTGAGTGTGCCGTCGCCATCAATGGGGAGCAGCGCAATATCTGGGCGTAAGCGCGCCATTTCGGGGATTAAGCCGGAGTCGCCCGCGTAGTAAATATCGTAGAACTGCATCGAAATGACGAAGCCGATTCCTGCATCGAGCTTTGTGCGCGGGTCATAGGCAGGGATCGCTTTGACACATAAACCCGGCAGGTTCAAACTCTGCCAGGCGCGCAGGACGGTGCTGCCGGGAAGTTGATCCGCGGCGCGTTCAGACACGATCACGTGTGTATGATCGCTGCGCACTTTTTGGATATCCGCCAATGAACACCGATCAAAACGCTCGCTGCTGATCAAGAGGATATCAGCGTGGCGATCCGCGCGGGTAATACGCCAGGGATTAATGTAAATGAGGGGCGAAACGGCAGGTGCTTCGGGGCGGATCAAAAACGACCCATTACCAAGCCATTGAATCTGTTCAATCATTTTTTGATTACCTAGACAATTGCTGAAGGCGTCGATGCAAGCGAGAAACGCAGCATCTGATGACAATAACGCACGGATACAAGTGGTGCAACTTTAGTCCTGTTTGGCTATCGCCTCAAGCCTGAATTGCGTGTACGCTAAAATTTCATGTTCAAACTTGTGATAGCGCGGTAAGAATTTAGCGCCATAATAAGGGTTATCTCGTTTGAAAGGTGTGGTGGAAGATGTCTGACAACGTAAATGTACCGCGCTCATCCCCGTCGATTCGTAGTATCGGCGGCGGCGGCTCGTCACGTTCAACGGGGGGTACAGGCGGCTTGCCTGGCATATGGTCACCTCCGCCGCTTACATCGCTGGATGATACGGGGCTTAATCTGCTCAACGTAGGCGACCTGGTATTGAAAGTCCTGTACTTCGGCGGTTATATGGCGGGTCATCAAATCGCGGAAATCGTCAAGCTGCCGTATACCAACGTGCTCGATGCGGTCATCGACTTCCTGAAGCGCGAAAAATACATCGAAGTGCGTGGATCGGGCGGTGTTGGTGAGGCAGGCTACCAGTATTTGATTTCGCAAAAAGGCGCGGATAAAGCGCGCGAAGCGATGGATCGTTCGCAATATGCAGGCGCCGCACCCGTTACATTGAATCAATATATCCGCGCCATGCACGAACAAAACCGCGAAAAATTGATCGTACACGAAGACCAGATGAAAAATGTGATGAAAGAGCTGGTTATCAGCGACGAAATGTTGGCACGCATTGGTCCTGCGATCAATTCCGGCAAGTCGGTGTTCTTGTATGGTCCGCCCGGTAACGGCAAAACGACCGTCGCGGAAACCGTAGGGCGCATGATCCTGGGCGGCAACATCTGGATTCCCTATGCCGTCGATGTCGATGGACAAGTCATCCGCGTGTTCGATAATGTCAATCATGAATTGGCAGAAGGCGAAGAACTGCGTCGCCTGGGCACAGGCGTGATTCCTGACCCGCGTTGGGTACGTATCAAGCGCCCAATGATCATGGTCGGTGGTGAATTGACGCTGGCAGGGCTGGACCTCGTTTACGATGACACGAATAAATATTATGAAGCGCCGTTTCAGATGAAAGCGAACGGCGGTATGTTCCTGATCGACGACTTTGGTCGCCAGCAAGTTCGTCCGCGTGACTTGCTTAATCGCTGGATTGTGCCGCTCGAAAAAGGTGGCGACTTTTTGACGTTGGCGACGGGGCGTAAAATCGAAGTGCCGTTCAACGTATTGATCGTGTTTTCGACCAATCTCGACCCACGCGACTTGGTAGACGAAGCATTCCTGCGCCGCATTCGTCACAAGATTGAAATCAGCGACCCGACATATGAACAGTACCGCGAAATTTTCCGCCGCGTGTGCGTCGCTAAAGGTCTCAAGTACGATGAGCAAGCGCTGGCGTATTTGCTGAAAGAATGGTACATCAACCAGGAGCGCAATCTACGTTCGGTGCATCCGCGCGATTTGATCTCGCAGCTTTTGGATATTGCGACCTATCTGAATAAACCGCCGTTGTTGACCAAAGAAATGATCGATCGTGCGGCGGCGTCGTATTTCGTCAAGCTGTAAAGCAGTCATCGATATAAATGTGGGCGGTCTTATCGGTCGTCCACACCTATGATTTTCGGCGATTTGTGGGGGGTCAATCCCATGTCGAGTATGCAAAGTAGCACGCCGTATCCGCGCACGCAGCTTTTTACGCTGCAAGATGGTACGGCGGTGATCCAGTGGGGCGACCATAATGTGCAAGATATTGCGACGGGGAATTATTCCGCCTACACATCGCATGATTTTGGGCGTTGGTTAAGTGATGAAGAGTTAGCACGCCTTAAAGAACAGCACATCATTCAGCATTACAATCGCACTTATATATGGCTATATGCGCTGCCAGAACACGGGCGTTTTCGCGAGCTGCGAACGCAAGAAACCTCGAACCTGCCGCGCCATTTCTACCTGAACACGACGCTTACTCCTGAATATTTAGGCGATGTAACCCAGTATCTGATCGATTCTGGCTTGGCGTCGGTAGGTGCAGAGGCTCATGTGCGTGATGAAGTCATCGCCATCACTGGCGAGCGGGCGGCATTGTTTCTCGATCTCGACGAAGCCGAATCGGCATTGAGCGCCCTACTTGCCAATGCACCTGATTGGATGACAGCGACGACGATAGCCTTCGCTAATGCGATCACGTTTGAAGCCGTCCAGGCAGCCGACGCGTTTTCTTCTATCGACCTCGATGCGTTGATCGCGGCGCAAGATGCGCACCGTTTCGAGGGCAATTTCGACGGCGAAAATTAGCACAATGCTGGCACAAATCGGCGTTGTTTTTTGGAGATGCTGCTGTTAGAGTCGGCACATCACCCCAGAGGATAACCTGATGACTGTCAACAACACTGGGTCGCTGCCGTGGCATGATCGGATGCGCCGTCTCGACTCCGAGTGGCTTGCTCCGCAAGACGTGCTAACGCAAGTGCGCTCGCATTATCTTGAAGCCGTAGAGTGGATGCATAATTCGCTCCTCACCCGTTCGGCGCGCTTGTGGTCGATGTCGGGGTCGTATCTGAGCGGGGCGTACTGGCAGCGCTGTCAAGACTTTTTGCGCGACCAGGTGAAATATCCGCGTACACTTGGGGTGATACGTGCCGATCATCGGCTGGATGTTCGATATTTTTCGCGCACTGGCGCAGTATGTCACGTGATTGATTACCAGATCGGTCGGCGGATGGCGTCGTATGAGCCAACACACATGACGCGCATCGGCACGCAGGATTTGGGAGATGGTGCGGATGTCTATTTGATGCGCTACGATGCGCGCGATCGGCGCTGGAAAATCGATGCGTTCGTGCAGGAACTATCGATGACGTGGAACCAACAATATCAGCCTATTCGACCTCTCCTGAAGAAATTCGATCAGCATTTCGGACGCGATAGTTAAGGTGTGGCATGACCGACACCGTGTTCGTGACGGGCGGCACGGGATTTCTCGGTCGTCATCTCATTCCAGCGCTGTGTCGAGTTGGATATGCAGTGCGTATACTGACGCGCCACGCTGAACAACATGCATGGCTCTCTCGTTATCCCCAAGTACAAATTATCGATGGCGACATCAACGACGAAATCGCGGTACGCAGCGGCGTGCAGGGCAGTCGTTTCGTAATCCATGCTGCGGGGTATTTTCGTTTTTGGGGCGATGAAGCGGCGTTCGAGCGTACGAATGTTGGGGGTACTGAAAACATCCTCAAGGCGTCGCAACAGGCTGGGATAGAGCGCTTCATTCATATTTCCACGATTGCGCTGATCGGTCAGCCAGACCCGGCACGAGTCATCGATGAAACCTACCCTCCGCAGCCCGCCGACCCATATCAAGCGAGTAAGTTACGCGCCGAACATGCTGTCTTGCACGCATTCACCAATCACGGCGTCCCGGCGATTATTTTGCGACCGGGTGCGTTTTATGGCGTGTTTGGCGATTACGCTTTCAACCGCTTGTTCTTCAAAGACCCGATGCGTGGCATCATCATGCAGTTAAACGGGGGTCGCTTCATCACGTTCCCGGCGTATGTGCCGGATGTCGCATCCGCCGCGATCAGCGCGTTCATACGTGGACGCTTAGGGGAGATTTACAATATCTGCGATGATCCTATCACGCATAAAGAAGTGTTTAATCTGGTCACGCGCGAAGCCAACCTGAAGTTTCCACGCATCCCGCTTCCAGAATGGCTCGGTATTTTATCGGCGCGTGTCCTGACATCTTTTTCGCGTGTAACAGGGCGCGAACCCTTCTACCCGATTAATTTGCGCTCTTACGTGTATAATTACTGGCGCGTCTCGAATGAGAAGGCGCGGCGTGAACTTGGGTTCGTGCCGACGCCGTTCATCGATGGAGCGCGTCAAACAATTGCGTGGTATCGCGCGGGACAGCCCGCGTGGATGCCCGACGTGGAGTAGTCAACTCGTAACCTCATGATCGATCAAATCAAAGTTTTTGTGCAAAGCGGCACCGGTGGCGATGGTATGGTCGCGTTCCGGCGCGAAAAATATATCCCGCACGGGGGCCCCTACGGCGGTGATGGCGGACGTGGAGGCGATGTCATCTTCAAAGTTGAGCCAGCGCTGAATACGCTCTCACCATTTGCAAGAAAAATTCACTTCAAAGCAGGTTCGGGAATGCGCGGCGCGAGCGCGGCGAAAACCGGCAAAAGCGCTGATAACATGGTTGTGCTGGTGCCGCCGGGAACGGTGGTCAAAGATGCCGAGACCAACATGATCCTTGCCGACCTGGTAAAGGCGGGTGAACAAGCCATCATCGTTAAGGGTGGACGCGGTGGACGCGGCAATATGCATTTTGCGTCGTCGCGCAACCAGGCACCCCGCGTGGCGGAAAAAGGTGAACCCGGCGAAGAAAAATGGGTGATCCTAGAGCTGCGACTGATCGCGGATGTGGGCATCGTCGGCGTGCCGAACGCAGGTAAATCGACGCTGCTTTCGGTGATTAGTAATGCACGCCCGAAAATCGCGGATTATCCATTTACGACGCTGGAGCCAAATCTGGGCGTGGTCATTTATGACGACCTTGATCTGGTGATCGCAGATATTCCTGGTCTCGTTGAAGGCGCGCATATGGGCGTGGGCTTGGGGCATTCGTTTTTGCGCCACGTGCAGCGCACGCGCTTGATCGTGCATTTGTTGAACGGCGCGAGCGACGACCCATTGGCGGATTACAACCAAATCAATGTCGAACTATCGTTGTTTGACGACAAAATGTCAGAAAAGCCGCAAATTGTCGTCTTGAACAAGATGGATATTCCCGAAGTCGCCGCCAAGTGGGAAACTATCCGCGCGGAACTACGCGCTCGCGGTGTCGAACCCCTGGCAATCAGCGCGGCAACGACTGAAAACGTCAAGCCGTTGATTCAGCGCGTGTTTGAAACGATGGCATCCGTGCCGACCGCGTCACCGTTTCTGGATGAGATGCCCGTTTATGAACTCAACGAGGACGAAATGGGGTTCTTCATCGTGCAGGAAAAAACCGGTACGTATCGTGTAAAGGGTAAACGCATCGAGCGTGCCGCCAACATGACCTATTGGGATTATGAAGAAGCCGTGCTGCGCTTTCATACGATCTTGGAGACGCTTGGCATCTCGCAGGCGCTGAAAAACGCGGGCGTCGAAGAGGGCGATACCGTGATTATCGGTGAACACGAACTTGAGTGGACAGTTTAACGACAAAGGCGTATCGCATCTGACTATGCAGCGAATAGGCATTCTTGGCGGCACGTTCGACCCGCCGCATATCGGTCATCTGGTCTTGGCGGAATACGCCGCCGAAGCACTCAGTTTCGAGTACGTCGTGTTTGTCCCCGCCGCCGACCCGCCGCATAAGCGCGGCGAAACGCGTATGTCGATTGAACATCGCATCGCTATGTTGGAATTAGCGATTGCAGGCAACCCACGTTTTGGGTGGTCGCGGGTAGATGTAGACCGTCCAGGACCGCACTACACCGTCGATACGATTCGCATTTTGCAAGCCGCCGACGAGAATGCAGAATTATATTTCGTCATGGGTGGCGATTCGCTGCGTGATTTGCCGAAGTGGAATCGTCCGCAAGAACTGCTCAACGCGTGCAAACTGGTCGTATTACAGCGACCGAATATGGAACTTGTCAGCCCGGAGATGCACGAAACACGATTTCCGGGTTCATCCGAGCGCATTATCATCTTAAACGATCCTCTGCTCGGTTTTTCGTCCACTGGCATCGTCGAACGTCTAAAGGCGGGTAAGAGCATCCGCTATATGACGCCCGACACGGTGCTGGCGTACATCCACGACCATCAGTTGTATCGGAAATAAGTATGATTCATTCACATCTTCGCCATGTTGGAACGGCGTTTATCGTCGTACTCACGTTGGCTGCACTTTCGGTTTCGCTCATTGCCGCACAAGACACAGTGCCACCCGTGCCAACACTCACACCACCGACACTTGTCCCGTATTCCGAAGCGTCAATCATCGATATGCTGCCGAGCGAAAGCGGCGTCGTGCGTATTCAACGTGAGGGTAAAGTCCGTGTCGGCATTCTATTCAATGAACCATTTTTCGGAGAATTAGGCGTGCGCTGTTGTGATGTCGTCGGCTTTGACGCTGACTTAGCGCGTGCGATTGCCGAAACGTGGGGGGTAACGCTCGAAGGCACACAGGTGACACGTCAAACAGGAATCGATTTAGTCGCTTCGGGTCAAATCGACCTGTTGATCGCCGCACAGCCGCACCTGCGCGGTTTAGATGCACGCGTCGAGTTCAGTCAAGCGTATTATCCGGGCGCACAGTCGATGATGGTGCGCGATGGAGATGGTGCCACGATATTGAATCACATGGTAGATCGTATCGTCGGCGTTGTGGTTGGTACGCGTGGCGAAGCTGCGGTACGCGATTGGATTAGCCGTGTCGATTACGCCGTCAATATACAACCGTTTTATACGCTTGACGCGGCATTAGCTGCGCTTAACGCCAGCGAGATCGATGGGGTAGTCTCGGAACGGATTCGCCTTTCGCGCTACATCCGCCAGCCTATCGATGGGCGACTGCTCGATGTGCCCGTCAGCGCGGAGCCTTATGCGATTGCGCTCCGACGGCAGGATGTGCATTTGAGGAATGCCATCAATCGCACGTTGCAATATCTATACGAGACCGACCGCCTCAATCAAATTCACAAGAATATCTTCGACGGGCAAAATTATCCCGATTCGTTGTTCACGACATGGCAAAATGTCGGCGAAAATGCACCGACGCTCGATCAATTTGGCGGCGATGTGCCGATTCCGGCAACGTATGTCGTGCCGCGTTTGCAAAATCAACGGGAACTTCGTGTCGCAGGATTATTCAGTTTGCCGGAAGATGCGCCTGAAAGTCAGCGGCGACTCGATCAAGTCAATCGGCTGTTGGTCAACGCGCTGGCGGAACGCTGGCAAGTCTCGGTTATCGATTTGGATGATAACGGACAAAATCCGCTCGATTTGATCGCTAACGGTCAAGCTGATCTCGCTCTTGGCGTACAAGCCGATTGGAATGACACGTCGCGCGTCGATTTCACCGGATATTACCTGTTCCACGGACGGCGCTTGATGGTCGAAACCAATTCGACGGTGCGCTCATTTGGCGATTTACGCGGTAAATGGATCGGCGTATTCAGCGATGAACCAGATGCGCGCGCGATAGTCGCCGCCCAAGCTGAAGCCGAACGCGCGGTCATCGATGACTACTTCAGTATTTTGCGCGAACAAGACGCGGCGTATGGAATGCTTGTCGATAACAATTACGACGCGGTGCTGGGCGACAGCTTACGCTTGATTGCCCATGTAGAAGCACAGCCGGATTTGCTCGAACTGACGACGACCGCCGATGGTGCAGGGGTGTGGTACTCGCGTGCGTATATTTCAATGGCAGTGCCGCGCAATGACATCGATTTTCGGCTGCTCGTCGAATATACGCTGCAAGAGATCGCGCGTGATGGCTCGCTCGCTGGGTTTTTAACGCCCGTCATGATGCCGGACGATGTGCCGCAGTTCGAGACATGGCCCGGTTCGAGCGATTATCTGGGGTTCGATCTGGATCGGCGTTAATGGAAATAAAAATGTGTGGCATGACAGCTTGGGCGGGTTTGAGTCCCGCCCCTACAGCATTATTGTTGATTATGGACGCCACGAGAGCGCGGGCGGAAATGCCGACTCAAAGAACATGATACGTTCGACCGTGCCACCTGATGCCGGAACGGTATAAATCGCGGGGCGTCCCTCAAATGTAGCGTTGAAAGCGAGCGTATCGCCTTGAGACGACCATGTGACTGTCCATGTCATGTCGCTGCGGCTTGCGAAGGCATCGGTGACGGGGTGCGGGTCGCTGCCGTCGGCATTCATGACGTATAAACACATCTGATCGTTATCGCGCGTACTCCAAAACGCAAGCTGTAAGCCATCGGGCGACCACGCCGGGTTGTAATCGTAAGCGGCGTTTTCGGTCAAACGCACGCTTTCGGTTTCGCGCACATCACGCACATATATTTCTGGTAATCCATGCCGATACGACACCATCGCATAACGCGATCCTTCGGGCGACAATGCAAATCGCGCGTCGGCGTTGGGAATCATCGGATCGAGCATCGGTTGCGCGTCGCCTGTATTGACATTCATGGTATAAACGCGCCGGAATCCTTCATCGCGCCACGACCAAAATGCGATCGTGTCGTCGTCTAACCATGTTGGCGCATCTTCACGCGCGGGGGTCAGTGTCAAGTTACGCGAATCGCCCGTGCGGATATCGATCATGAAGACATCGCTGTTAGTTTCTTGCTGCACGATGAACGCAAATTTTGTCCCGTCAGGCGACCAGGCGATACTTGTAGGATAATCGAGCGTATCTCGATACACAGGCAGCGCGACATTTTGTTGTACATCCATCAAGTAAAACACCCCGTTGTCACGCCCACCCTTGAACGCAATCTGTTCGGTCGGGATTCCGTCACCAATGACCACGAAGAGGGCGACCAAAAATATCGAAACAGCGCCGATCAACATGGTTAAACTCAATAGCGAGCGTAGGAAACGATGCTCGCGTCGATCAACGGTCAGCATAAACTAAACCTCATTTTCGACGATATGGGGTTCGCGGGTGGCTTGTCCATAACTGGCGCACACAACCCCAATCAAGATCGCTGTACTACCGATGACCTGTGTCGTCGTCGGCAGTTCGCGGAACAAAATAATCGCCGCAATTGCGCTTCCAATCGGCTCAGCCTGAGTGATAATGCTCACGACCGTTGCCGGGACATATTTTAGCGCATAATTGAACGAGGTATGCCCGACCAACTGCGGCAAAAGCGCCATGACGACGATCCACAAGTAGCCGCTGGTGCTGTAGCCCGTGATTTCCAGGCGTGCGAGCGCAACGAAAAGCAGCAAGAAAATCGCGGTCATCGAATACACGAGCCAGATGTATGGAATCAGCACCAATTTCGTGCGCAGAGTACGCCCAATGACCAAATAAACTGCGACTGCGATCGCGCCCGCCAGTGCTAAAGCCGCCCCTAAAGGCGGGTTGCTGCTGTTTTCGTCAGGTGTTGAGGCATTCAATGATGGTTCGTTACCGTCGCTGATTGTGGTGCTCGCATCGGATGCGGTATTACCGAACAGCGTGTCACCGACTCCGATAAGCAAGCCGCCGATCAATGCCACGAACAACCCAATCCATACAAGCCGCTTAAACCGCGCGCGCAAGAAAAAGACTTCGAGCAGCGCCACCCACAACGGACCCGTCGTGACGAATACCGTGCTGATCAAGACGCTGGTATATTCGAGGGACGAAATCCAGGTCGCAAAATGCAGCGCCAGCACGAGACCGCTCAGTGCCGCCAGCGCAAAATCACGCGCGTGTAACTGACGTAAATCGGGGATGTGGCGACGCAGCACAAATGGGAGCAAAATCAGTGACGAAATCGTCAGCCGCCCCGCCGCAATGACAAGTGATGGAATACCTTCGCCCTGTGCGAACCGGATAAAAATCGCGGACAGCGATACAGCGGCGACGCCGAAGGCGAGAAAAATAAAGACATTGAGGGGGATTTTGGCGGGTGCAGCCGCGCCGGGTTGTACTGCCACTGTCATCGGATAACTACTTTCACGATTGAAATTGGACTCATCGCCCCTATGTTAGCATTCGATGAAAACACGACCAAAAGTGATGGATATAAGTCCGTTGGTCGTTCAAAAGCTAAATTGAGCATGTTAGAATGAGAATGTACTACACAGTTTGTACTAACCTCACAATTCAAGGAGTGAAGTGCATGGCTTTTGAACTCCCCCCTCTACAGTATCCGTTCAACGCGTTAGAACCGAACATCGATGCGCAAACAATGGAAATTCATCACGACAAGCATCATCAGGCTTACGTCAACAATTTGAATAACGCGCTGCAAAACGCGCCCGATTTCCAAAATCATGGCATCGAACAACTGTTGCAAGCGCTTGACAGCTTGCCCGAAAATGTGCGCCCTGCCGTGCGTAACAATGGTGGTGGTCATTGGAATCACAGTTTGTTCTGGGAAATCATGACGCCGGGTGGCAGCAGCCAACCGTCTGGCGAACTCGCAGATGCCATTGACCGCGCGTTTGGGTCATTTGATGCGTTCAAGGATCAATTCAAGGCAAAAGCAGTTGGTCAGTTTGGGTCTGGTTGGGCGTGGTTGGTGGTCGCAGCCGATGGCACGCTAACGATAGAATCGACGCCGAACCAGGATAACCCCGCAATGCAGGGGAAGCAAGCAATTCTGGGCGTAGACGTATGGGAACATTCGTACTATCTCAAGTATCAGAACAAACGCCCCGATTATGTGACGGCATGGTTTAATACGATCAATTGGGATATTGTCGCGCAGAAATACGCGGCGCGCTAAGGTATCCCGATCGTTCGCTCATAATTTCACAAAAGCAGGCAGAGGCGCTACAATACGTAGCGCCTTTTGTTGATTAAGACCGACGGAGTTTTGAAGATGACAGATTTTCGCACCGAAAAAGATTCTTTAGGGGAAGTGCGCGTTCCGGTAACGGCGTATTATGGCGCGCAGACACAGCGTGCGGTTGAAAATTTCCCGATCAGCGGTTTGCGCCCGTACCGCGCATTTATTTGGTCAATGGCGACGATTAAGCGTGCGGCTGCAGAAGTGCACCTCGATCTTGGGATGCTGCCAGAGGATATCGCCCGTGCCATTATGCAAGCGGCGGACGAAGTCATTGAAGGCAAGTTTGATGACCAATTTGTAGTCGATCCGTTCCAGGCAGGGGCGGGTACAAGCCACAACATGAACAGCAATGAAGTGATCGCGAATCGCGCCAACGAAATTATGGGCTTTGAGCTTAATGATCCGAAGAAGCCGATTAGCCCGAACGATCATGTCAATATGGCGCAAAGCACGAATGATACGATTCCGACAGCGATCCGCGTTGGCGCGTTGTGGCGCTTAGAAGAACTGAAGCAAACGCTGAACGAGTTGGCGGATGCGTTATACGATAAGGCGCACGAATGGCATGACGTCGTAAAAAGTGGACGTACGCACTTGCAAGACGCGGTGCCGATTACCCTAGGGCAAGAAGTAGGCGCGTGGGGCAAGGCGATTCGCCGTAACATTGAAAAGATCGATGCAGCGGCGGAAGGTTTGCGTCGCCTGGGCATCGGTGGCACTGCAAACGGTACAGGTTTGAACGCACATGCTGAATATCACGTGCGTATGGTACAAAAGTTGACCGAATTGACCGGCATCCGCTTCGAAACGTCGGATGATCTGTTTGAGTCGATGCAGTCGCATCAGGATGCGTGCTTCTTCAGCGGTGCGATGCGTTCAACGGCACAAGATTTGACGCGTATCGCCAACGATATTCGTTTACTTTCAAGCGGACCGACGACGGGCTTGGGCGAAATCACCGCGCCAGTCGTGCAGCCAGGTTCGTCGATCATGCCGGGCAAAGTCAACCCCGTGCTTGCGGAAATGTTGAATATGGCGATGTTTCACATCATGGGCAATGATTTGACCGTGACGTTAGCGGCACAAGCCGGGCAGTTGGAACTCAATGTGATGATGCCGATCATCGCGCATAACTTATTCGAGTCGATGCATGTAATGATCGGCTCAGTGCGCGCATTCACGTATAAGTGTGTGGTCGGGTTGATAGCCAACCCAGAACGCGCCGAGGGCTGGTTGGCGAAGAATCCGATTTTAGTGACCGTGCTGAACCCCAGAATCGGTTATTTGAACGGTGCGGCGGTCGCCAAGAAATCGTTGGAACAAAATCGCAGCATCCGCGAAATTGTCGTCGAAATGGGTTTCTTGACCGATGCTGAAGCGGTAGAACTGCTCGACGCACGCAAGATGACCGAAGGCGGCATTCAGGGAATCGCAGCGGCGGGATAAAGTTTCTGGCTATCGGTGAAATACGAAGAATGTAAATTGTCGGGCGGCATTGACCAGTTTGCCGCCCGTCTCTTTTACGAAAATGCTGGTTGTTCGTTATACTGTACACAGGTCGCACTTCGTGGCGCATTCATGGCGTGTTTAGGGTGGCATTCATATAGTGTCAAATCGACGGCTTGGAAAATATGAAATAGTGGAGCGGCTGGGACGCGGCGGGATGGCGGAAGTCCATCGTGCATATCATCCCAGTCTTGATCGTTTTGTGGCGATTAAGGTGCTGCATCCGTTTTTGGCAGATGACCCACAGTTCAAAGAACGTTTTGAACGTGAAGCGCGTAATATTGCGCGCCTTAAACACCCGAATATTGTGCAAGTTTATGACTTTGAAAACGACGATAACCAAGAAAATTATTTCATGGTCATGGAGTTGGTTGAAGGGCAAACCCTCAAAGAACTTTTGACCGCACAAGCGGAACGCGGCGAAATGATGACGCTCAAAGAAGCGTTACGCATCACACGCGAAGCCGCCAGCGCCTTAGCCTATGCACACGGGCAGGGTATGATCCATCGCGATGTCAAGCCTGCCAACTTAATGCTTGACCGCGATGGGCGCGTGGTACTGACAGACTTCGGCATTGCGAAAATCGTCACCGGCGTCCAGTTCACGCAAAGCGGTGGCATGGTTGGCACGCCCGCATATATGGCACCGGAGCAAGGCTTGGGTGAACCGGGTGATGAACGCTCGGATTTATATTCTCTCGGTGTGATTTTATTTCAACTGGTCACGGGCAAGCTGCCGTATGATGCTGAAACGCCTCTTGCGATCATACTTAAGCATCTCAACGACCCAATTCCCACCGTGAGCAATCTTGAAGCAAGTATTCCAGTTTCGGTAGAGGGCGTGGTCAAGCGCTTGCTGGCGAAAGAACCGGATGCACGCTATCAAAGCGCCGCCGATTTAATTGCGGATATTGAAAAAATCGAACGCGGCGAAACGCCCGACACGCGTGAAATGGCTCGTCCTCAAGCGTTGACGGCAGGCGTCGAGGGCGATACGACGCTTAATGTGAAGAATGCCCGCGCTGCACTTGACCGAGCCGCTTCAAATCGGGGCGTTGTGGGTGGTGCCGTGCCAACACGCCGCAGTACCCCCCTCGTTTTTTGGTTGCTTTTGATCGGACTAATCGGTGGAGGTATTTTCGCAGCGGTCGCTTCGGCTGCGCCCGGTGGGATTGGTGCGGTACTGCCGTTTCTCGCATCCGCGACGCCGACGAATACGCTGACACCTACTTTGACACCGACACCGACACCAACGTTTACGTTGACGCCGACTTTCACCAGCACATCTACCTATACCAGTACGCCGACATTCACGGCGACCGATACACCGACCATTACACCGACGGCGACGCAAACCCCGACATCGACTGATACGCTGACACCGAGTCCAACTGCAACGGATACCGCGACGAATACCGCAACTTTTACCCTGACATCGACACCGACGATAACGCCGACGCCGACTGCTACCTTGACCTTTACCCCAACAATGACGCTGACGCCAACGCCGACATTAACGCCGACGCCGACCCCAACGCTAACCCTCACGCCGACGCCTACAGCGACTTTTACACGCACGCGCACACCAACGCGCACGCTGACGCCAACCATCACGTTGACGCCGACCTCCAACGTCACGTTAACCCTGATACAGGCGACTCTGTTCCAGGAAATGCAAACTGCGACGATTGCAGCGTGCGACTTCGATTACGAAATTATCGAACAGATTCCCCTAGATGGTGAGTTTTTCCCAGCGAATCGTGCCTATATGCGCTCGATCACATTCTTGAATACAGGAATATGCGCGTGGGAACGCAATACATCGCTCGCGTTTGTCGAAGGCGACGCCTTCAATACCGAAGGGCGGTTCTTTATCCGCCAGCGCGTCAATGTGGGCGAAGAAGTCACGATTGAATTTGTCGGAATCACGCCGAGCGAGTCGGGCATTCGAAGCGGCGTGTGGGAACTTCGTACACCCGGTCAGCTTCTGATCGGGGAGCCGTTGATCATCTCTGTCAACGTATATCAAGCGGGTTGAATAAATGGATCGCAGTCAAGCATGGGAAACAGTGTGTGAGTTCGTAAAATCTGACAGCCTACGCAAGCATATGTTGTCTGTCGAAATTGCGATGCGCGCTTACGCGCAGCATTTTGGGGAAGACATCGAAAGCTGGGGGCTGGTAGGGTTGTTGCACGACTTCGATTGGGAAGTTCACCCGACATTGGAACAACACCCGATGGATGGTGCGCCGATATTACGCGAGCGTGGCGTGAGCGAAGAAGATATTCGGACGATTTTGAGTCACGGACCGCTCGGTGCGGATGATCGCGTGACGTTACGCGACAAAACGCTGTTCGCTGTAGATGAATTGACCGGCTTGATAACCGCGGCATCGTTGGTGCGCCCGTCAAAAAATGTCCGTGATGTTGAAGTCTCTTCGATTCGTAAAAAGTGGAAAGACAAGGCGTTCGCGCGAGGAGTCAACCGCGAAGATGTCGAAGTTGGTGCGGCATCGCTCAATGTAGATTTGTGGGAAGTGCATGTGCCGTTGGTTTTGAAGGCGATGCAAGAAAATGCGGAAATACTGGGTTTGCAAGGGCAGAACGAATAACCCTGCTCTTTCTATCTCGCTTTACCCAACTTCAGTTGTCGGGGTATAGGTAAAGTTGCCGCCCTCGCCCGACTTATCGATGCCGTCGCAGAAGCGATTGCAATCAACAAGTACAAACACCCCTTAAATCCCTAAAATGATAGGTGATCAAGGGGTGTTTTGGGGTAATTTACGCCTGTACGTTGATCGGCGTGCCGATATCGGCAAAATTATAGAACCATTCAGCTTCGGGCGTCGGCAAATTGACGCAGCCGTGACTCATCGGCTGACCAAAATTCTCGTGCCAGTAGGTGCCGTGCAGCGCATAACCTGCGTAAAAATACACGACATACGGGACATCGGGCAAGTAATAGCCGGGACCGGTCATAGTTTGCGCGGCATATTTGCGCTGGGCGGTAAATTCGCCACGTACAGTTGGCGTCGCGGGCAGCCCGGTTGAAACCAGAACGTTACGGACCAGCACGCCGTTTTCATAGGCGTAAATGCGCTGATCACTGAGATCGATAATCACTTCGCGTCCTATGGTGAGTGTTGAAGCAGGTGCGGCGGCAACGGTGCTGACCCCGGCATCAATCACCGACATGTTCGCTTCTGGAATCGCTAATTCCTGCCCGATGTAAATCGTATTGGCGTCGTAAATATTGTTCGCCTGAGTGATCGCCAACATGCTGACCGAATAACGGCGCGCAATCGCGGAGAGGCTTTCACCATAGGTGACGATATGTTGGGTCGTGCCTATTGTCGCAATTGACGACGTGACAGCAAGTTCGGCGGACGGCGGCAGAATTACACTGTAGCTCGGCATCAGCGGTGCGGGGGCAGGCGCAGCAGCTTCGACCATCGCATCAAGTGCGGTCGCAGCGGCGTCGCCTATCGTGGAGGCGTTGGTATCGTCAGTTTGTGATGTCGATACGATCAACTGTTGTCCGACATAAATTAAATCGGGGTTGGTAATATCGTTCAAACGCGCCAACGCATCGAGAGTCATCCCATAAAGGCGCGCCACTGTGCCAAGACTTTCGCCCCATGTCACCGTATGGTATTCGGTCGCGGTATCAAGGGCTGGTGCAGCGGCGACCTCAACGGCGGACTCGGCTTCATTGCTGGTGGTTGTCGGGATCAGCAGCGAATCTCCCGGAACAATACGCCATGTATATGCGATGTCGTTGGTTTGTGCCAGCGCACTGACCGTGACACCATATAACTCGGCAATGCGATACAAATTGTCACCCGACACTACGGTGTGCGTGGTTTCTTGTGCCGAAGCGCCAGTGACGGCAGTCAATATCACGAATGTCATTGCAACGCTGATGAGATGTTTGCGCGCGAACATCACGAAACTCCTCGAAACGAATGAAAAAACGGACTGAGACATCCCTATAACAGTACATCAGGCGGCGAAGCGCGTCAATTTTCCACCGATTGCCGCCGGGATCGTTTGCGGCTACAATGCTGCATTGATTGTTCGATTAGCGATGAAATTTAGAGACACGATGTTATTACGTGCCTATCGGGTGACTGACAAAATTGGTGTGATCGTTCTCAAACTGAGCGCTGCTTTAGTTGATGCGACTCTGAACGGTTTGAGTGTTGTCTCGCAGGCACTCCTGATTGTGCTGATGATATTGCTGCGCATTTTGCGTGTGGTGCTGCTGCCGCTCACGGCGCTGCTTGGTATGGTGGCACGCCGTAACGGTGGCGCAGGAAGTGCCAGCGGCGGAACATCGATGGCGCGGCGTGCGTCGGGTGCGCGTCTTGATGTAGCGCCGCGAGAAGACCCCTTGAAGGCACAGAACCGTGCGCTCAACGGCTTGACATTGATCCTTCTGGTAGCGCTGGTGGTCGTGCTGTTGTGGGCGACCAATCCGGCGCGGACTAATCCGGGCGGTACGCTCTCGGTCACAGATGCCGGCTTAAGCTTAAATGCCGAAGCCTTCGCATCTGCCAATACCCCGTCTGCCCCAACGCAAGTGGGTGGCGCAAACTTAATCGCGTCACCGTTCCCGACCGCCAGCCCGGTTCCCGAACTACTGCAAGTGCGTGGCACGATTGCGTACACCGCACGTGAGGGCGCACAGACGGATATTTGGGTGATTCCTGTCGATGCACGCACACCACTCCGTTTGACCAACAGCCCAGTCGATGAACGCGACCCTGTATGGTCGCCGGATGGACGGCGGTTGGCGTATGCTGGGCGTGAAGCGGGTGAGACCGACGATAACTGGGAACTTTATGTGTACGATGTCAACGCCAGCCAAACCACGCGTTTGACATACGACTTATCGTTTCAAGGCGCGCCTGATTGGAGTTTGGACGGTCAATTCCTGGTGTACGAAAGTTATCAGGGAAACAACCTCGATATTTTCATTGTGCAAGCCGACGGACGCGAAACGCCGATCCGGCTGCCCGCTAATTCTGATGCGCCTGATTTTGCGCCCGCATGGTCGCCGTCTGATGGTCGGCGCATTGCGTTTGTGAGTTGGCGCGATGGCAACCAGGATATTTATGTATTTTCACTTGACGAGCAATCTGTCGTCAATTTGACCAATACGCCTGACCGCCATGAGGATTTCCCGGTATGGAGTCCCGATGGCAATACAATCGCGTACAGCGCGCTTGACGAAGGCTTGGAGAAAGTCTTTGTCAAAGCGGTCAACGATCCGAATGCGCCTGCGCAAGTCATCGGTCGCGGACGCACACCCGCATGGTCGCCAGATGGTCAAAGCGTAATCGCTGCGATTGACAGTATCGATAGCACGCAGTTTGTGGCGATCCCGTTCGGTGGCACGGGTGTAGTCACGCCAGTGTTTCAAGTGCAATCAGGTGCGAACAGCCCATCATGGACAGAAGCCCCGCTCCCTCGTGCGTTGGTCAATGCTGGCGGAGTTCCTGCGGCGATCACCGACGCGCTCTACATCGAACAAGAGCAACGCTTGACTATCGATCCGCCGTTCCGGTTGAGTTCGCTCACGAACGTCGTGGTTGATCAGTCATCGTTGAGTGAGCGCGTCAATGATTCGTTCAATGCACTGCGCCGTGCCGCTCTCGAACAAGTGGGTTGGGATGTGTTGGGGCGTTTGGGGGATGCCTTCTGGGAGATCGACCGTCCGCCTGCACGAGGTGAAGAAATACGCAGTTGGTTCAAAACAGGACGCGCGTTCGGCTTACTCCGGTTGGATATTGTTGGCAATCCGCCACCATTGGAAATCGTACGCGAGGATATCGGCGTGCAAACGTACTGGCGTGTGTATATCCGCGTGGCAGAAGCAGCGCAGAGTGGTCAGCTTGGCGAGCCGCTGCGTCAAATGCCATGGGACTTTACAAGCCGAACGGCAGGCGATGTAGAAGCGTATGATCAAGGCGGGCGGTTGAAATCGGTGATGCCACCTGGTTATTACATCGATCTCACCCAGCTTGCCGAAGATTATGGTTGGGGACGCTTACCTGTCGGCAGCGATTGGCGCGCCAACATCAACAGCGCCAATTATTGGCTGTTCATCAGAAGTGACGGCTTGACATGGTACGACGCCATGCGCGAGTTGTATACCGAAGGCGCATTGTTTAATTTCGCGCCTACTCCGATCCCGGCGCCGCCGCTTCCGACCGCAGAATCTAGTACTGGAGAAGGATAAAGCCGATGCAGCGGGGAAGTGGACTGCCGATCTTTTTGCTCGTGCTGGTTGTCATTGCTGGATTCGTGTTCGTGGTGTTCAACAATTCGCGCCCGACACCAGAACTGCGTGTGATCGTGCCAACCGAAGCACAGCCGACTGCGGCTGACAATGCGTGGCAAACAATCTTGCGCGAAGGGTTTGGCAGCGATACCACGCCGATTCCGACTGTCGCTATTCCGACGGCAGCATTTGTTGCACCAACGCTGCTGCCTGCCTCTCAACTTGATCTTACGCCGTTCGCACCACAAGTGGCGAATGTGAACGACGCGGCGCCGACATTATCTGCCAGCACACCGACGCGCGCGGTGTCCAGCCCAACGCCGTTGGCGACCAACATTCCGCTTACGGTTTTGCCGATCACACGTGAAGCGCAGGAATTTCAGCCGCCACCATTGGTGCCGCCGTTGTCACGCGATCCGTTGGGGCGCGATCATTATTGGATGCGTCGCCCGGTTGATTCGAACGCGCTCAATAATAGTGGTTTGTTCTACTATGCGTATGGTTCGGATGGACCCGAAAATGCATGGCGTATCCACGCGGGCATCGATATGCCTAACCCGATTGGTGAAACGGTGCGCGCGGCAGCAGCCGGTGTTATCGAATGGGCGAACGAAGATTTTCAAAGCACGTATACGTATGGCAAAACGGTGTTCGTCCGGCATGAATTCGGCTTTGATGGACAACCGATTTACACACTTTATGCACATCTTGCCGCCATCCTCGTTTTTCCTGGTCAGATTGTCCAGGAAGGCGACGCGATTGGCTTGGTCGGTAATACTGGGCGGGTGAGCGGGCCACACGTCCATTTTGAAGTACGTATGGGTGGCGACGATTATGGTGCGACCTACAATCCGTTATTGTGGATGGTGCCCTATGTCAACACGGGCATTATCGCCGGGCGGGTGACAGACGGTAACAACGATTTGGCGATGGATGTCGATGTGACCATCCGCAGCCGCGCGACGGGTTTGGTCGTGGATACGACGACCACGTATATTTATCGGGGTACGTCGGTCGATGTCAACCCTGACCCCGTTTGGGGCGAAAACTTTGTGATAAGCGATATTCCAGTAGGGCGCTATGACGTAATTGCCACCATTAACAATGAACGCATCACGCAGACGGTAGATGTGCTTGAAGGTACGACATCGTTCGCCGAGTTATCGCTGTTCTTACAACAAAGCGGCGGCTAACGGCGGTTAAGCGTAGGTTAGATGGCGTATTGTCGGTTGGCTCGGTAACGACTATACTGAAAACCCTTTTCACGATGGAAAAGCACGCTTGCTTTTGGGAGTGAACTCCATGATTCAGAAACAACTGCGGCGCTTTGTGCCGTTGTATCTTCTTGTGTTGGCGATGTTCGCTATCGCCGTCAACGCGCAAGAAACGCGCACGTTGACGCCCGGCACCACGATTACAGGCACTTTCGATAACAGCAATTTTATTCAAGTCTTCACGATTGACGTACAAGCCGGGCAAGCGCTTACAGTGAGCGCGACGAACGTCATCGGCATCCCACTCGCACTGGTACTGACGGACGTGACCGGCAGCACGATCAGCCAGATCGCGGATTCTGATGTCGATGGTGAAGTTGTGCTACGCGATATCACGTTGGAACAAACAGGAACGTACTACGTGACTGTTTTCAAAGCGGCGGGTGTTGGTTCAGTCAGTCAGTTGGAGTTTTCACTGACGGCGGAACTGACCGATGCAGCGCAAGTCACGTTAGAAGCAGTCGCGACCAGCACTATACAAGCGACGCCGATTCCGACGAATGCGCCAAATACAACGGTGGTGGAAGTCACACCGGAAGTCGCAGCCGAAGCGACTATCGATGTTGTGGCAGTCGAGCAGTTGATCACCACGCAAGGCATGACAATCAACTTGAATTGGGGTTCGACTGATGACCTCGACTTAGAAATTCGTGATCCGATTGGCGGATCGCTGTATTTCCAAACACCGACCGTACCGAGTGGCGGTACGTTGGGTACCAATATCAATCAAGGCTGTGCTGCGACAACGACGACGGGGACTGAAACTGGCGTGTGGTCGCCGGGCGGTATTCCCGTAGGTAGTTATGAAGTGCTGGTCTATTTCCAACAAAACTGTGATGACGAAGCACCTGCGACATTCAGCATTGCGCCGACGGTCGATGGGGCAACGTTGGGCGAACAAGCAGGTACGTTACTGCCTGGTCAAGTCTTCGCTACCAGCTTTGTCGTCAATGCTGATGGCACGGCAGCATTCACAGGCTTGAGCGGTGTAGTTGAAGATCAAATTTTGCCAGACACAGCGGCAAACATACTTGCCGCGGCGACGCCAATCACGATTGGCTCAGCCGTCAACGGCACAATCACGACCAACGATCCGTACGATGCGTATTCTTTTATCGTCGAAGCCAATGACATCGTGACAATCACGCAAACCGCTTCATCTGGCAGCCTGGATACGTTCGTACTGCTTCTGGATGCACAGGGGGCTATCGTCCGTTCGAATGACGATCTTGCGGACGGCATTACCAACTCGCAAATCAATAACGCGCTTTTGACACAGCCAGGAACGTATACGATTGTCGCAACCCGCTATGCGAAGCGAGTCGGTGGTACCGAAGGCACTTACGCGGTGACGATCAACGCGCAAGCGACCAATCTCCCCGAAGAATTCGTCAATTTGACTCGCGGATCGCTTGAATTCACATTGGTATGGAATACCGACGATGACTTACAACTGCTCGTCCGTGACCCGGCAGGCGACGCGGTCTTTGATGATACGCCGCAAATTCGCAGCGGCGGGCGAATTGCTTCTCAAGGCAATTTGAACTGCATTCCGGCGACGACCAGCAGTCCATTCTCGTATGTGTATTGGCCACAGGAAATTCAACCGCGCCCTGGTGTGTATGAAGTCGAAATCTGGTTCCAGAGCGAATGTACCGCGACTGAACCTGTTGATTTCAACTTATTCGCGACGCTTAACGGTCAGGAAGTTTTGAATGTGAGCGCACAGCCGATCCTGAACGAGCGCTACCTGATCAGCTTTACGCTCGAAGTAGATGGCTCGACGACCTTGAGCGACGGTGGCATCATTCGTGGGTTGGATACACTCCCGTATCAGGCAGACATCGAGAATGCGGTCGTGGTACAATCTGGGATTGCCGTCAACGGCAGCATCACACAAGACAACAAGTTCGATTTATACGTCTTTACGGCACAAGCGGGTGATCTGATCAACCTCAGCATGAATGCGACCAGTGGTACGCTGGACCCGACCCTGTATTTGGTGGGACCCTTTGGCAATCTCGTCGCGGAAAATGACGATGCTGTCGTGGGCGAAAATCGAAATTCGCTGATCGCCAATCTCACCTTGCCAGAAAGTGGACAGTACATTATCATAGCCTCGCATTTCGGTGCGTTATACGGCGGCACAACTGGTACGTATTCTGTCACCTTGACGCAGCTTAATTAACAACGCCAACCAGTAACGTGGAGCAGTCAACAGGACTGCTCCATTTCTTGAGTCAAAAGACCTGCTCAGAAAAATCCGTGATGAAAGCGACATACCAATGAAAGTTCGCCCACTGCCGTTGAGCCTTGCCGCTCTGGTGCTTGTATTGGTCTTGGCTTCGTGCAGTGTGCCTCCGCTCCGCGACCCGAATTTATTGCAAGATACCAGCTTAATTGATAATAACCCATGTGCCGCTCCATGCTGGCGCGGAATTACGCCCGGTGTCACCGCCTGGGGCGAAGCGTTAACTGCGCTGGAAGATGATGCGACGCTGGAAAATGTCACGGCGGGTGCTGACGAAGCCAGTGAAGGCGTGTACGCAACCTGGCAAGGGCGCGGCGGAACGGCACAGTGCTGCCAGATGGTCAGTTTGGGCGGCGAAGTCGTTGATGTTTTTTTCCTACGGCTCGCGCCGACGGTGACTCTTTCGCAGTTGATTGATGCTAAAGGCGCGCCAACGTATGCGCTTAGTAGTGAAGTATCAGGCGACCAGGCGATTATCAACTTGATTTACCCCGAAGTGGAACTCGTCGTTAATGTGTTCGTCGCTGGACCTGAAGCCGCGTTGTTGGATACCAGCGAAATCGTCGCTGCCGTCTATTTGTCACCCGACGGCATGGACGTTTTATTGCAAACCAGCCCTCTGCACGAATGGGAAGGCTATTTGACCTTTGCGGATTATTCGCAAGCAGCACCGTTAGAGATAACCCCAAGCATTACGCTGACGCCCGCTGGCACGCCAGCCGAAGCGAGTCCTTAAGCACGATTTTTCAACCCAAGGCGGTCATCGTGACTAGGCATGACGACCGCCACATATTTTGAGGAGCGGGAACGCATGACTGATCAAAGCACGATAACCAATGAAAGTATGACAATGAACGAAGGCGCGAGTACTGAAGAAGGCATGGCGATTAACCAGAGCATGACAATGAACGAAGGCGCGAGTACTGAAGCAAGCGCAGCGCTTGACCAAACCGTGACAACGGACGAAGGCGCAAGTACTGAAGAAGGCGCAGCGCTTGACCAAACCGTGACAACGGACGAAGGCGCGAGTACTGAAGAAGGCGCAGCGCTTGACCAAACCGTGACAACGGACGAAGGCGCGAGTACTGAAGAAGGCGCAGCGCTTGACCAAGCCGTGACCCAGAACGAAGCACCAAAGTCGGTCAACGTTAAGCCCAAATCGACCAACGAAGCACCGAAGTCGATCAACGACTTGAAGGTGGGTACGGAATTAAAAGGGCGGGTGAAGCGCATCGAACTGTACGGCGCATTCGTGGATGTTGGCGTCGGTACCGATGGTCTGCTGCACATTTCTCAGTTGGGGCAGCAGGTTCGTAATGTCGAAGACGCAGTGAAAGCTGGCGACGACATTACCGTGTATGTCCTGCGTGTCGATCCGGCTGCTGGACGTATCGCGTTGTCAATGCAGCAGCCCGCCGCCATGTCCTGGGATAACATCCAGGAAGGCATGATCGTTACAGGCAAAATTGTCAAACTGGAGAAGTTCGGTGCGTTTCTCGATTTTGGCGCGGAACGTCCCGGCATGATCCATGTGTCGGAAATGGCGAATGGCTATGTGCAGTCGCCCGGCGATGTGGTCAAAGAAGGCGACGAGGTGAAAGCCGCCGTAATTAAGGTTAACCGCAAGAAACGGCGGATCGATCTGAGCATCAAGGCATTGGAAGCGCCGCCCGAACCCGTCGTTACGGTAGCCACGCCGGAAGAGCCACAGGAATACGTGCCGAACGCGATGGAAATCGCTTTCCGCCGTGCGTATGATACTGCTGGAGAAGAATTCCCCGAACAACGCCGTGAAAAAAGTGGTGAGCGCCGCCGTCCGGATAAGAAAACCGCGAAACGTGGCGATCGCCAGCGTGAAATGGACGAAATCTACGACCGCACATTGAAGAATCATCGCGGCTAAACACAGCAGTGAATCGATCAAAAAAGAGCCATGTCAGGCTCTTTTTTGTTGAGTGTATTCACCGTTGGATTTACGCGACCGCCGCCAGTTGATCAGCTTTCAAGTCGCGAATTAATCGAATCGACGCAATGATAAGCAGCATCGTCATAATAAAATGTGCAATCAGGCAGTATGTACAAAGCGCACGCATTGTGTAGATAGCCACGTAAAACGTCAAATAACAATGATACATGAACCCGAACAGCGTGATCCCGAAAATGAGCGCGCGATTCCAGGTGCGTAACAATGCAATTCGATTTTCCAGCGTATACAAACTCAATAACAGACTATGACACATAAAACCTAAGAATGCCGTCGGGATGATGATTGAAGGGGTAAAGACGAGCTGCGCCCAGGCGCTGTTTTCCAATACCGCACAGTTGAAAACGCCCGTTGCTGAGCATTGAAGCGACTGCGCGCTGAATTTCTGATAGCTCATATAGCCAGTGAGGACGAGTGCAACGATGATAAACCCGATGGCGATTCCGCGCAGCGTTACACGGGGCGCGCGCGTTATATCCTGGGCGACGCTTGGCGTCGTATGCTGCTGTGTGATATTCAATGTAGTCATGTGGCTCTATCCCTGAAAAATTATGCCCGAAACTGTCTAACCGGATAGGTTTCACCCGCCAGAGCGCGTGTCACCCCTTCCGGTATGATCAATAAACCATCAGCGCGCACCATTGACATAAGCGCGCCAGAACTTTGTGTGCCCGTCAGTCGCGCCAACCAGCGTCCATCTTGTTCGGTCAATAATACGCGTATATAGCTGCGTCGTCCGTCGGATTGCACGTCTTCTTGCAGTACCGCGTCTACGAACCGCACATTATCCCGTACATGACCGCTCATTTTCAGAAGCGCGGGGCGAACGAACACGTCGAAGGTGACGAGCGCGCTGACTGGATTGCCCGGTAAACCAAAAAACGGCACACCCTTTATACTGCCATAGGCGAGTGGTTTGCCAGGTCGAAGATTGACGCGCCAGAAACCAATATTCCCCATCGACTCAAGTACACTGCGCACGACATCGACGGTGCCGACTGAAACCCCCGCCGAACTTACGAGGATATCGGCACCCCAATCGAGCGCATCGGTGAAGGCGCGGCGCACGTCGGCTTGCGTATCCCGTGCTGGCGGGATGCGGGTGACCTGTGCACCCATGAGTTGCGCAGTTGCGGCGAGTGCGTAACTGTTGGCGTCGCGGATTTTTCCGGGTTCGAGTGCTTGATCGACGCGTAAGAGTTCATCGCCGCTCGTCAAAATGGCGACGCGCGGACGCTGCACGACCGGAACTTCACTAAAACCGAGCGCCGCCAGCACACCGATTTCGACCGCGCCAATGACAACGCCTTCGGTGAGCACAGTTTCACCTCGTTGAATATCTTCACCAACAGCGCGGACATAATCGCCCGTGCGCACGCCTTTGATCACACGGACAAGCGGCGCAAGTGCTGCACTACCATCGGATTCCCAGCTTGAATCTGTTTGTTCAACTGGGACAATGGCGTCCGCCCCGTTTGGGAGCATTGCGCCGGTCATGATGCGTGCCGCCTGACCGGGTTCGAGCGTGCGCGTTGGCACAGTTCCGGCGGGAATATCTTCAACGACTTGCAGTTGTACGGCGTTAACCGAAGTGAGCGCTGCGAGATCATCGGCGCGTACTGCATAGCCGTCCATACTCGAATTGGCAAACGGCGGTAAATCGTCGCCGGCGCGCAGGTTTTCTGAAAGCACACGCCCTAACGCATCATCGATACTGATGCGCTCGGTAGGTAAGCGCGCGAAATCGGTTAAGATTTGCACCAATGCCTGGTCTACACTATAGAGGTCGGACAATTGAATATCCTTTTCATCGCTATCTGAATTATACCGCGTTTTGTGACCGATCCACGTCGCCACGACTAGAAAATGCGGTACAATTCATTAAACGACCGTTGAAAGTATTCACGAACGTTAAACATCATGAACCAAACGCCTATCGCCAGCTTAAGTTTAGAGTCCTTATACACGGCGCTGCCTGAGCTATCGCCCGGTGATAGTCTATTAATTGAGCGTGCCTATCACAAAGCGGAAAAAGCTCATGCAGGGCAGTTTCGCAAGAGCGGCGAACCGTATTTTACGCATTGCGTTGAAGTCGCACTGATCCTTGCTGAAATGAAGCTCGACGCCGAAGCGATAGCGGCGGCGCTAATGCACGACTTGATCGAAGACACCGATACAACATTTGATCAGCTTAAAGACGAATTCGGACGCAGCGTCGCGGATATTGTCGATGGCGTGACCAAATTTAAAAATCTGGCGAAAACCAGCCCCGATGGGGTCGCACGTGCTAAAAATGACCGCGAACTTGAATATATTCGCAAAATGGCGCTGGCGATGGGCAACGATGTGCGAGTCGTCATCGTTAAGCTGGCGGATCGGCTGCACAATATGCGGACGCTTGGTTATATGACGGTGGAACGTCAGCACGCCATTGCACAGGAGACGCTGGATATTTTCGCGCCGTTGGCAAATCGACTCGGTATTTGGCAGATCAAGTGGGAACTCGAAGATTTGAGTTTTCGCTATTTAGAACCGTACCAGTACAAAATGATCGCCGCACAGCTCGACGAACGCCGTATTGATCGCGAGAGTTATCTGCAAAAAGTTACGGCGACCCTGCGTAAAGAACTGACTCAGTATGATGTAAACAGCGTCACTATCACTGGACGCCCCAAACATATTTACAGTATCTATAAAAAGATGGAACGCAAGCGCGTCGATTTCGCACAGATTTACGATGTGCGTGCTGTACGTGTGATTGTCGATACCATTCCACAGTGTTACCTGGTGCTTGGGGTGGTGCATAATCTGTGGCGTCCCATACCTGGTGAGTTCGATGATTATATTGCCGCGCCCAAAGACAATTTTTATCGCAGTCTGCACACGGCAGTCGTCGATAGTTCGGGCAAAACGGTAGAAGTGCAGATTCGCACGTGGGATATGCACGAACATGCCGAATATGGTATTGCGGCGCACTGGCGTTACAAAGAAGGCGCGAAGGGCAAGCGCGACGAAGAATTTGAGAAACGACTCAGTTTTTTGCGCCGCTTGATGGAGTTTGGCTCAGAAGAAAACGACCCCGCATCATTTGTAGCGACGATGAAAGCCGAAGTATTCCAAGACCGTGTGTATGCATTCACACCTAAAGGGGATATCGTCGATTTACCCAAAGGCGCAACGCCGCTCGATTTTGCGTATCATATTCATACGGATTTGGGACATCGTTGTCGCGGCGCGAAAGTACACGGACGCACGGTACCGCTCAATTATGTTTTGAAAATGGGCGATCAAATCGAAATTCAGGTGGAAAAACGCGGTGGACCCAGCCTGGATTGGCTAAATCCTGAACTTGGTTATGTAACGACCACGCGCGCTACTTCAAAAATACGTTATTATTTCCGTAAGCAGAATCGAGATAAGCACATCGTCAGCGGGCGAGATGTGCTGGAACGTGAGTTGAAGCGGCTTGGCGTGCTGGGGTCAATGGCATTCGAGACGATTGTCAACTGGTTCGGTTATGACAACCTTGACGATTTTCTAGCCGCGGTCGGTGCCGGAGATATCAATGGCAGTCAGATCGCCAACCGTATTCTGGAACACGAGCGCAAAGAACAAGAAGCACGCGAACGCGAGACGTTGGTGGCGCATCCTGCCCGGGCGACGAGTGGTGGTTCGTTGGGGATTAGCGTATCTGGCACAAATGGTATGTTGTATACGTTCGCGCGCTGCTGTAACCCCGTCCTGGGCGACCCGATTGTTGGTTATGTCACGCGCGGACGCGGTTTGAGTGTGCATCGCACCGACTGTACCAATATTATGCGCGAGCCAGAACGTTTGGTCGCTGTTTCATGGGGGCTGGTCGATCGTGCAGAGCGTTACTCTGTGCCCATTGAAGTGATCGCCTATGACCGAAGAGAACTGCTGCGCGATATCAGTAGTGTGATCGCCGACGAATCGGTCAATATGTCGCAGGTGAACGTACAGACCAAGAACAATATTGCTACACTGTACCTGACATTGGAACTGGCGGATATGCAGCAGTTGACGCGCATCCTGAATCGGCTGGAAAATGTCGATCAGGTCGTCGAAGCACGGCGGCGTGGTGTCGTTTAATCTGAACTTTCTTTCCAATGGAGACGCTCCATGAACGCTCCACTACATCAGCTCGCTTTGCAGCAGCTTCACGACGCTCTGCAATCAGCGTCGCGTGTCATTTTTGTTCACCCTAATTATGTACCCAATCACATATTATTTAACACACTGATTAAAGATGCCGCTTATGTGCGCTTTCATGGCATCGATTTGGATTCCACAGCCCTCAACGATCAATTGGACGCAATGTTAGACGAGCAAGATGTACGCATGGCATCATTGACCAGTGACGATAAGGTCATTTTGGATGAGTGTGATCGTGCGCTAAGACCAGATTTCGACGCGTTTCTTAAGCACTTGTTGGAACGATATGCGGTGAAATTGATTGTCATTAGTCGAATTGTTCCATCCATCATGCTCCACGATCAGGGGGTGCGCGCCACGACACGCATGATTCCTGCCACCGATTCACAAATGTTGTGGGATTACACGCAGCATGATTCGAGCGGCGGTGTACTGCTTGAAGTCCGTGCGTTGGGCGATGGTCGCGTACAGGTGAATGGTGAAAATGTCGATAACTGGGATGGTCAACTGCCGCGCGCGCTGTTTTTCTTCCTCGTAGATCGCGGGATGGTGACACGCAACGAAATTTTTGAAACCTTCTGGCCCGCGCTGACGACGCGTGAAGCGACCAATGTGTTTCATGTGACCAAACGTAAAATCAGCGAAGTATTGGGTATCGATTTGACCGTATACTGGTCGGGCTTTTATCACATATCGCCGCGCATCAATTTGAGCTACGATGTCGCCTTATTTACGCGGATGATTCAGGATAGCGCGGTGATGCCTGTTCAAGAAGCAATGCTGTTGGCACAACAGGCAATCGATGTGTATCGCGGCGATTTTCTTACGTCGGTCGATATGTCATGGTCAGAGCATCGCCGTCAGGATTTGCGGCAAATATATGGTGAAATTTTAATTGCGCTCGCAAAAAACACCGAAAAACTTGATCAACCGTGTGAGGCGCTCGGTTTGTACCTGCAAGCGGCGACAACGCATCGCCAACGCGAAGACCTGGTGAGCAGCATCATGAGCTTGTATAGGACGTTGGCGATGCCTCACGACGCATTGCTGGTGTATCGCCGATTAGAACAAGACCTTTCTACCGCGTTGGATGTCGCCCCAATGCCTGCACTACGTGAACTAGCAGCTCAAATTGAACGCGACATCGAACGGACGTAGAGAACTACTCAGCGCGGCAGAATCATCTCTGGCTGTTCTGCGTATTAGGCGTTTTCGGGTTCTGCTGCCCCGTTAATCACCATAGATGGAATGTATAACAACTGCGGCTTCATAATACTTCGCACTTGTTCTGCGTCCTGCATCGACATGACAATATCGCCTTTGATGGCACGCTTCCCGTTGGGCGCGCTGTTCAAGGCGATCAACTTGCCACGATTAGCACTCGTCAAAATCATCAACCTATCGTCTAAATCTGCGATGACGGCGGCAGCTAATTTGCTGGCGGGGGATAATTTCATCGTTTGTACGCCCATTCCGGCGCGCCCTTGTGTGGGGTAATCGGTAATCGGCGAACTCTTGGCGATGCCATCATCGGTAATCGTCCACAATGACAGCTTGTCTTCAACAATCGCCGCGCCGATAACTTGATCGCTTTCATCGCTGAACTTGATTCCGCGCATTCCGCCAGCGCCCAGACCGGTCGGACGAACGTCGCTTTCTTTGAAGCGAATCACCTGTGCCTGCTGTGTCGTCAGCATGATTTCGTCTTCGCCAGTCGTCGCAAATACCCATCCAAGCGAGTCGCCGCTGTCAATGTCCATCGCCTTAAACATATCCGACCGCATCCCTGGCAAATCGTCCAGTTTCAAGCGTTTGATTTCACCGCCGCGCGTGGCGAATACGACATAACCGTTATCGGTTTTTGGCGGCAGCGTCAGCGCGGATGCGACACGTTGGTCGCCCTTAAACGCCGAAATATCGATGAATAACGCACCGTCTGCGGGGTCGTTGAACTGTGGAATTTGCTGGACGGGTACAGTCGTACAGATGCCATCTGTCGTGAATAAATACAAAAGCTGCGCCGTTGTCGTTTGCATGAGGAAGCGTGTCGGGTCTTCAACCTCATCGGTGACGACCAGGGCGGTCGCGTCAAATGTGCGGCTTAACTTGCCTTCGACCGTCAATGTCACCCATGTATCTTCTTGCGGTGTGAGCAGATCAGCATCAGTGACTTTGCTCGTCATACCGTCAACAATCACCGTACGACGCGGGTCATAATACGTCTTTTTGATAGCCGTCAGTTCTTCGACAATCACCGCGCGCATTTTTTCCGGCGTCGCCAGTAATTCGCTCAAATACGCGATCAATTTCATCTTTTCGTCGTATTCTTCGTCGATTTTCTTGCGTTCCAATGCTGCCAGACGCCGTAACTGCAATTCCAAAATCGCATTCGCCTGGATCAAATCAATGCTGAGCGCCTTGATCAGATTGTTGCGTGCGCTGTCGGCAGTGCGTGATCCACGAATGATCTGAATGACCGCGTCGAGATTGTCCAGCGCTTTGCGTAAGCCTTCCAAAATGTGCGCACGGGCACGCGCAATTCTCAAATCGTATTCTGCGCGGCGGCGCACGACATTGAGTCGATGATCGAGATACACACGCATTGTTTGTTTCAAGCTCAAAATGCGCGGTTCACCGTTGACCAGCGCGAGCATAATGATGCTGAACGTTTCCTGGAGCGGCGTTAGCCGGAACAATTCGTTGAGTACGGGCGCGGGTTCAACACCGCGCTGAAGTTCAACCGCCAGTCTCAGCCCTTGACGATCCGACTCGTCACGTAAATCGGCGATGCCTTCAATTTTGCCTTCGCGTACCAGATACGCGATACGTTCTATCAACGACGATTTATTCGTTTGAAACGGCAGTTCACTTACGATGATACGCGATTTACCGCGCCCCATATCTTCGACGTGACAGCGCGCGCGCATCGTAATTTTGCCGCGTCCGGTCGCATAGGCTGCCACCATCGAATCGCCGTAATCGAGGTCGTCGGTTGTTTCCGCGTGGCGATAGACTAAACCACCAGTTGGAAAATCGGGACCTTTGACAAACTTCATCAAGTCCTGGATGGTAATATCATCTATCCCTGCCCAACGGTGCAGCATATAGATCAACGCATCGCAGACTTCGCCCAGATTGTGCGGCGGAATATTTGTGGACATGCCGACAGCGATGCCCGATGACCCGTTGACCAGTAAATTGGGGAAGGCGGCAGGCAGCACGGACGGTTCTTGCAGCGTGCTGTCAAAGTTATCGACGTAATCGACGGTTTCGCGGTCGATGTCGGTCAGCAGGGTATCCCCAATGGGTGCCATGCGCGCTTCGGTGTAACGCATCGCTGCCGCACCGTCTCCGTCGACGCTGCCAAAATTACCTTGACCGTCGATCAGCATATAGCGCATCGAAAAATCTTGCGCCATACGCACGAGAGATTCGTAGACGGCGACATCGCCATGCGGGTGATATTTACCTAAGACTTCACCGACGATACGCGCGCATTTTTTGTACGGCGTATCAGAACGTAAGCCTAAATCGTGCATAGCATACAAAATGCGCCGATGCACTGGTTTTAGCCCGTCACGGGCATCGGGCAGCGCGCGTGCGACAATGACGCTCATCGCATAATCGAGATACGCTTCGCGCATTTCCTGGTCAATATTGATCTGGCGGACAAATCCCAACGTCATGCCGTTATCCTAAATTCGAGGCGTGCAGCCGCCACATTCTATGAAATCGTGTCATCATCTGTCAAAAATTGAACGTCTGTTCTGATTATATCACAGAAGATTGTCCTACGCTTCCCCTGTTTTTAGTATATTTCCCCGTGCAGCACCCTATAGGTTGTGGTAGTATGCTGTTTATGATTACACAAAAAACCAGCATTTCCATGCTTTTGATCGTCGGGTTGGTACTTTTGCTCACCGCATGTATGCCGCCAACACCGATTGCTGTGTATATGACGGCGACGTTCATTTCGACAGACGCCGCGCCGACCGCAACCGTCGAAGCGCCGACATCAACCATAACGGAAGTCGTAGCGGTCGTACTCGTACCGACCGCTACGGCTGCGCCGCCGACACAAACGCCCGCTCCAAACGTGACCTGGCGTGGCTCAGTCGTTGGCGAAGGTTATGTCGCACCAGCGACGAATACGCCACCCATAACCCCATCGACGACGCCGTCCCTGCTCGAAACACTGCCCACAACTACCGACATTCTACCGCCAGAAATTACTATGACACCTACGAGTACACCCGGTGGCGTTGTCAACTTGCCAAACCTTGATCCGAATGGAATCGGCGTCCAACTGGATATCAACCTATCGCAGGATGATTGGAACGATGCGATGGGGCGTATCGAGACTATAGGCTTGAAATGGGTGAAAGTCCAGATTTCATGGCGCGAGTTGCAGCCCAATAACCGCGATGAACGCGATAACGAGTTTTTTAGGCGTGTCGAACAGTATCTTGAAGATGCAAATCGACGCGGACTGAATGTCATGGTCAGTGTCGCTAAAGCGCCGAACTGGGCGCGCGCCAACCAGACTGAAGATGGTCCGCCCGATAATCCAGCAGACCTGGCAAACTTCTTGACGATTTTGCTCGACGTGGTTAATCCCGGTCAAATGCGCGCTGAGCTCGGCGATTTTATCGATGCCATCGAAGTATGGAACGAACCCAATCTGATCCGCGAATGGCAGGGCGCGCTGCCGTTTACAGGTGGCGGTTACATGACGCTGTTCGCGCCCGCTTATGATGCGATTCGTGCTTATTCTCCAACAATTCCAATCATCACGGCGGGGCTTGCGCCCACTGGAAACAGCGCGGGATCGGTCGATGACCGCGATTACTTAAGTCAGATGTATGCGGCTGGCTTAGCGCGCTACAGTGACATCGTTATAGGTATTCATCCGTATAGTTGGGGCAATTCGCCCGATGCAGTGTGTTGTGGTACACGCGGGTGGGATGATGATCCACATTTCTTCTTCGCGGATACCGTGCGTGAATATCGCACGATCATGACCGCAAATGGTCACGCGGCAATCATGATGTGGATGACCGAATTTGGCTATGCGACATGGGATGGTCTTCCGGGTGATCCACCCGAAGGCAGCGCATGGATGCGCTTCAATGATAAATGGACGCAAGCGGGCTACACAATTCGCACCCTGCAAATCGCGCAGGAAAGCGGATTAATGGGACCGATTATGCTGTGGAATTTGAACTTCGCGGTATTGGCGGGGATGATCGACAACCGCGACGAACGCGCTGCTTACAGCATTATTGTTCCCGGTGAAAGCTGTCAGCTTCAACCCGGCAGCGCCAGTCGTACTGAACGTCCTTTATTCTGGATGCTGTACGACGCCGTGCGTCCCGATGTCCAGCTTCCTGATTTTTGCGGCGTTCCGCCACTCCCAATCCCCGGCTTTAACTAAGCGGACAAAATCGAGTAACCGAATCAAAAACGGACGCGCAACGCGTCCGTTTTTGATTTGCGCGACCACGACTTAGTTTAGTCGTCGTCGTTGTCTTGACGTTTGCTGCGGCTGCGAGGCTGTTCGTCGTCGTCCTCAAGTTCAAGGGCTGCGGCGGCTTCAGCATCGAGCGCGCCTTGCAGTTCGAGCGACGTATGCGGTGCGACCAGCTCACGATCCTGATAGGTGTGGAAACCACGACCCGCCGGGATCAGTTTGCCGATGATCACGTTCTCTTTCAAGCCGTACAATTTATCGACCTTGCCTTCGATGGCTGCACCTGCCAGCACACGGATTGTGTGTTGGAAGCTCGCCGCCGACAGGAAGCTGTCGGTGCTGAGCGCCGCTTTGGTGACGCCGAGCAAAATCGGCACGCCCGCTGCCGGCTCTTTGCCTTCCGAAATCATGCGGTCGTTCATGTTGATCAATTGCAAGCGGTCGATCAACTCGCCCGGCAGATCGCTCGATCCGCCGCTCTTGGTCAACTGCACGCGCGACAACATCTTGCGAATGACAATCTCAAAGTGCTTGTCGGCGATGTTCACGCCCTGCGAGCGATAGACCTTCTGGACTTCGGTCAGCAAGTATAACGCCGCCGCGTCCGAGCCTTGCACGCGCAAAATGCGATGCGGATTCTTCGAGCCTTCGGTCAACTGCTGACCCGGATATAACACCGTGCCATCTTCGATACCTGGCAGCAAACGCGCGCTCGAAGGGATCGGATATTCTTCTTCTTCGCGCTTCTCGTAACGGATGTAAATCTTGCCCGCTTCGACATGCACAATACCTGCCATGCGCGCGACTAATTTACTGCCGCTGTCTTCGTCGAGTGCGAGAATATGACCCGCGTTAATCGCCTGATCTTCATCGACCATGACTGCCCAGCTTGCAGGAACGTCATGTTCTTCGTTGATGACTTCCGAATTGATCACTTGCGCGATGCGGACGCCATCTTTCTTGATCAAACGCAGTGTGCCGGGAATATCGGTGACGACCGATTCACCTTTTGGCTTCTTGCGCGCTTCAAAAATTTCTTCGACGCGCGGCAAACCGCTGGTGATGTCGCCCGATGCCTGCGCCGTACCACCTGTGTGGAAGGTACGCAGTGTCAGTTGGGTACCCGGCTCGCCGATCGACTGTGCCGCGATGATGCCGACGGCAGTACCGATTTCGACCATTTCGCCACGACCCAGGTCACGACCGTAACACAAGGCGCACACGCCGTGAATCAGCGCGCAGGTCATAGGGCTGCGAACGTGCATATCTTGAATCTTGCTATCCTGAATGCGCTGCGAGATTTCTTCATCAAGCAGTCCGTTACGCAGTACGATCAGCTCGCCCGTTTCCGGGTCATACGTATCGCTTGCGGCACAGCGCCCCATGATGCGTTCATAGACCGATTGACCCGCCACATCTTCGTAGCGCTTGATCCAAATGCCCGCTTGAGTGCCGCAGTCCGTGCGGTTGATAATCATGTCCTGCGCCACATCGACCAGACGGCGGGTGAGATAACCCGCGTCGGCAGTACGTAACGCCGTGTCCGCAAGACCTTTACGCGCGCCGTGCGTCGAAATGAAGTATTCGAGCGCGGTGAGACCCATACGGAAGTGCGAACGGATGGGCAAGTCGATGATACGACCGGAAGGGTCTGCCATCAAACCACGCATTCCCGCCAATTGTGTGATCGGTCCGAAACCACCCTTAGTCGAGCCGGACAACGCCATAACAGCGATGGGTCCAAACGGGTTTAGGGTGCGTTGGATCAAATCTTGCAGTTGATCTTTGGCACGATTCCACACGTCGATGGTGCGTTGATAACGCTCATCTTCTGTCAGCAGCCCACGACGGAAGTCGCGGTCAGCACGTTCGATCACGCCGTCGGCTTCACCGATGATTTCAGCACGTTCTTCCGGGATTGTCAGGTCGGTCACTGCAATCGTCGTGCCGGAGATGGTGGCATAGTAGAAGCCCAAATCCTTGATCGCGTCGACCATATCGGTCGTGCGTTCTGAGCCAATCCGTTGATAAGCGTCAGCGACCAGATTTTGCAAGCCCTTCTTACCCATCGTCTCTTGCATGAAGCGCATTTCATCCGGCAAAATCCGGTTAAACAATGCGCGCCCGATCGTGCAAGGTTCTGGTTCATCTTGTGGTGGCAGCAAATCGTAGTAATTTTGCAGCAAAATCGGTGTGTGCAGCTTGACCATGCCGAGATTGTACAAGAACTCTACTTCGTCGATGTCCACGACCATACGCCGCTCGGTCAGGTTAGAAAAGACGAGTTCGCCCGTCATCTTCTTCTTCTTGAGCAGTTTCTTCATTTCGAAGACATTCGCCAGCATACAATCGACTTCGCCATCGATGACGGCGCGAATGGTGCGGTCGACCGCGTTTTCGGTCACTTTACGGCGCCCATTATCGGCAATTTCGACGGTATCTTCGAAAATTACCGTGCCCGGAATTTCGTGCTGAAGCGAGTAATAGTAGCCGTTGCTGCGCAGTGCGATGCCGACTTTAACATCTGGCTTATCAATGATGGTTTCCATGCGGCGGAAATCGTCGGCGCGGTCGGGGCGTGTTGCGATCTCGACCGTTGGATCCATCGTCAGGTAGTACATGCCCAACACCATGTCTTTGGCGGGCGCGACAATTGGCTGACCGTCGGCGGGCTTGAGCAGGTTGCGCGTACTCAGCATCAATTCGCGCGACTCTTGCACCGCTTTATCGCTCAACGGCACGTGAACTGCCATCTGGTCACCGTCGAAGTCGGCGTTAAACGCCGCGCACACGAGCGGGTGAATCTGGATGGCTTTGCCTTCGACCAACTGCGGTTCGAAAGCCTGAATACCCAGACGGTGCAGCGTCGGCGCTCGATTGAGCAAAACAGGTCTTTCCTTGATGACTTCCTCAAGCACTTCCCAAACTTCTGGCTTTTCGCGCTCGATGATACGTTTCGCGCCTTTGACATTGCTCGCGTAACTCTGACGGACGAGACGGCTAATCACAAATGGGCGATATAATTCCAGCGCCATTGTCTTCGGCAGCCCGCATTGGTGCAGCTTGAGGCGTGGTCCAATGACGATGACCGAACGACCGCTGTAGTCCACACGTTTACCGAGCAAGTTGCGGCGGAAACGACCTTTTTTACCCTTGAGCATATCGCTCAACGACTTGAGTTCGCGGCGACCACGACGGCTGAGTGCCTTACCGCGCTGGCTGTTGTCGATCAAGCTGTCAACTGCTTCCTGGAGCATACGCTTTTCGTTGCGCACGATAACATCAGGCGCGCCGAGTTCAAGCAAATGCTTCAAGCGATTATTGCGGTTGATGACACGGCGATACAGGTCATTCAAGTCACTGGTGGCGAAACGCCCACCGTCCAACTGAACCATCGGGCGCAAGTCCGGCGGAATCACCGGCAGAACCGTCAGAATCATCCATTCGGGACGGTTGCTGCTTTTGCGCAGACTTTCGATGACGCGCAAACGCTTCGTCGCCTTCTTCTTACGCTGCTTCGACCGCGTGGTACGGACTTCAACCCACAACTCCGCCGACAGCTTGTCAAGTTCCATGTTTTGCAGAATCTTGAAAAATGCTTCCGCACCCATGTCTGCCTGGAATACCTGACCATAACGCTGCTTGAGTTCGCGATAACGCGGCTCGCTCAAGAATTGCAGAATCTTGAGGTCGTTCAGTTCGTTACGTGCTTTATCAGCGCTGGCGCGAATGTGCGCCATGCGTTCATCCAACACCTGAACCTGCGCATCGATAGTCGTCGTCGCATCGCCCGTCGCCACATTGGCTTCGTCGTTTAAGCGGCGGAGTTCTTCGCGGCGCATGTCATCAACTTCATTTTGCAGTTCACTCAAGCGCGTATTGACAATATTTTGCACACGCGAGATATGATCCATGTTAATCGTCTCGCCTTTAGCGGCGATGACGACGTTAGCAGTGGAAAAATCGATATCCGACGCGGCGGTTTTGCCCATCTGTGCTTCGATGCGCGCTTGCGCGTTCTGCGCGTCACGCATTAACTCATCGGTCAGGCGGTGCAGTTCTGTTTCAAAATGCCCGTTGATCGCTTCGGTTTGGCGTTCGAGTTCTTGCAGTAAAGCGTCACGTTCTGCACGCACACCGGACATCTGCACTTCAAGATCGCCACCCAGCGAAGATTCTTTCTGGATCACTTCGCGGTCGATACGACCGAGTGCTTTATTGCGTGCTTCTTCATCGATGTGTGTTATCACATACTGCGCAAAATACAGAACGCGATCCAGGTTGCGACGGCTGACATCGAGCAGCATACCAAGATAGCTCGGCACACGGCGCGTATACCATACATGCGCGACAGGTGCCGCGAGTTCGATATGTGCCATACGTTCACGACGCACGGATGCACGTGTAACTTCGACGCCGCATTTATCGCAAATAATGCCGCGATAGCGGACGTTTTTGTACTTACCGCAATAACATTGCCAATCGCGGGTGGGACCGAAGATCGTTTCGCAGAACAGCCCATCTTTTTCAGGGCGCAGCCGGCGATAATTGATCGTCTCCGGCTTGGTCACTTCGCCATACGACCACGACCGAATTTGATCGGGCGATGCGAGACTTACGCGCAGGGCGCTAAAATCTTTCGCCTCCAAGGCGTTCCTCCGAGAGCTATTCCGGTAACAATACTGCGTTGATACTGTTGTGTGGAAATATGCATAAACGACAAAACAGCGCATGGAATCCGCAGACCCATCGCTGTACCAAGAAAAGAACCAACATAACTAATCCGAACGTACCCAACATTATACCTAAGTCTGCTTTATTGTCAAGCAGAACTTTATCAGGTATGGGAGAGGAATATCAGGGGTCAAAAACATTCATTGGGCGAAATATAACCGATTTCCCAAATCGAGTCAAGCAACTGGGAATTAGAGCTTATTCACCCAGCGTAGGCGGCGGCGACAACACCAAACGGGTGACACGAACACTGGACGTTGTGGTATCGATATCGATACGGCGAATTTGACTGGTTGCGTTTCCGATGCCGCCTAAAGCGATAATTTCGCCTGGTGTCATGGTCACGGAAGGTGTCGTCAAAATTGGCTGCGTACCGGCAGCATCGCTGTAGTAAGTGAGCGTGGCGCTACCCGCTTCTTCTGGTAGCAAGAACACCTGCGCATCGCTGACAAAACGACGCGTCACTATAATGCTGAGCGGTAGCTCGGCGCACGTGGGTTCAGCATCATCGGCGGTCGTCATGAGCGTATCGCCATCGACATCGATTAACTGGAGTGGCGTCGCAAAACAGGGGTCGGTTTGCGGTGCAGCGGTATTAAACAATAAATTCCAGGCGACATATTGATCGCTGCCCAATGCCAGCGGCGGTTCAACGATAGTGGTATCGGGAAGCAGCGTGAAGTCGATATTGAACGGCAGTTCTTGAATGTTGACGTTGAAAATGAATTCGTTATTGCGATTGTTGCTTTCTTCTACATCGTCATCGACATCGACCTGAACTTGCGTTGTGTAACGCCCCCACCATCCATACAGCCACGAAAAACTAACGCTGCGTGATGAACCCGGCAGGATATTGTCGACTTCCTGCACAATGGTATCGAGATCGACCGATGTCCCTGTCAAATTGCTATCCCACGACCAATTGAACCGACCCGATGACGAACTGCCCGCGTTGGTAATGGTGATGTTGACACGGAAAAATTGACCCGGCGCGATACTTTCGGGCGAAATACGAAAGCGTGTAATCTGCAAATCGGGCAGCGATGCTGGGTTGCGCGGCGTCACGGTGGGTGAAACCGTCGCGGTCGGCGTAATTGTCGGCGTCAACGTTGGCGTCGCAGTTGGCGTGGGTGGCGAAAAAATCGGACTGATGCTGTTCAAGATAAGCAAGAGCACGATAAAGCCTGCGCCGATCCCGCCTAGAATTGCCAGCCACGCCCTATTAAGGCGTTGTGGCGTGGAGGCGGCGGGCGGAACAATCGTTGTCGTCGAATCGAGCGTGACTGCCGACGTTTCGCTGGTCTGGAATAAGAGTCCAGACTCTGAACGCATGTAAAGTACGGGGGTCGCCCACTCGGTATTTTGCACGACGTTGGCAATTGCGCGCCGTGCTTCACTCACCGACGTGTCTATTGGCAGGAGTTCAGCCAGCGCGCGATAAAATTCTTCCGCGAAAACTTTCGCCGCGCGATCCGTGATCTCGAACTGCATGGCGACGACTGCTGGAATGCCACGCGCGACCAGACTGCTGGCGACGCCCGCAAACGGATCGGCTTCGACACGCCGTGCGCTGCGGCATGAATTGAGGATCACCAGCCGAAGTGTGGTTTCTTCGCCCAGTTCACGCGCAAGCGCCCCGCCACCGATGAGTTGCCCTTTGCTCAAATTCGCCGGGTCTTCGAATACCAAGACACCCTGATTAGCGGCGGCGTCAAAGTCACTATGACCGATGAAGTGAAACGCATGATACTCGCCGCCACGCAGCGTTCGCTGAAGATCGAGCAGGGTTGCGTTATCCAACCGCTCAAGCAGAATCATGCCGCGCGCTTGTAGGTCTTGGGTGGCTTCTTGCAACCGTGTCCATTCGCCTTCGACATCGAGCTTCGGAAAATCTGTCGGCGACGAGATCATCACCAGCACACGAAGGGGAAGTGTGATTGGTACGGGTGGGCGAATGCTCAACTGCTGCGTATAACGCACAATCGGCGTCGCACGTGATAAACCGACATGTTCGCGCGCTGGATCGCGCAATAACTCCCAGGGCAGATGACTTAGCACGCCCGCACGTTCGACCGAGAGCCGAATACGTAATCCATCGTTGCCGACGCGCGCAAGACTAGCGAAGTACGCGTTGCTGATGTCGGAATTCGATTGCAGCAAGAAGGCGAACAGCTTATCGCCAAACGCGCGTGCAGTCTCGATCATTTGCGGTTTGGTAACACTGGCACGTTCGCGCCCTAGAATTTGCAGCGCGTCGGTGATTTCCGCCGTTGTGAATGGGCTGCTGACATCAGCGGTCGCTTCACCGACAGGCGAAGCGACCTCGATGCGAAAACGTCCATCAGGGAGTGCCGAGAGTTCTACGGCGAAGTTTTGGTACTTCATCCGGCGCGCACCATTCTGTAAGAGGGCTAGGCTTCGAGTTCACCTTGTCCCTGCGGCTCGAAATTGAGGCTGTCCGTGATCTTCGCGTGCAAGAAGGCTTCCATGAACGGAGTCAGTTCGCCGTTTAGCACTGCGTCAGTATTCCCCGTTTTATACCCCGTTCGATGATCATTCACCAAATGATAGGGATGTAACACATAAGATCGGATTTGATTGCCCCATTCCGCGCTCACGGTTTCGCCTTTTAGCGCGGCGAGCTGCTGCTCACGCTTTTTGCGTTCCATTTCGAACAAGCGTGCCTTGAGAATTTGCGTGGCGCGCTCACGATTTTGCTTTTGACTGCGCTCATTTTGACATTGTACAACGATGCCCGTCGGGATATGGGTCAGGCGGATTGCCGTGTCGTTCTTTTGCACGTTTTGTCCGCCTGCACCGCCCGCGCGATAGGTTTCGACCTTGATGTCTTTTTCGTTCAGGTCAATATCGATGTCGCCTTGAATATCGGGCCATAATTCGACTTTGACAAATGATGTATGACGACGATTCGCCGCGTCGAACGGACTCAAGCGGACGAGACGATGTACACCCTGTTCGCTTTGCAAATAGCCAAACGCATAACCGCCACGAATGCCGAGCGTCGCGCTTTTCAGACCTGCTTCTTCGCCCTGCATTTCTTCGATGGTCTCGATTTTGTAGCCGTTTTGTTCCGCCCAACGCCGGAACATGCGCTCCAACATCGCCGCCCAGTCTTGTGAATCGGTGCCGCCCGCGCCAGCATGAATCGCGAGAATCGCGTTTTCGTTGTCGTATTCGCCCGAAAGCATAGCTTGCAGCGACATGCGCTCGACTTGTTCGGTCAGGGCGGTCACTTCGCGTGCCATTTCGTCCGCTAAGGTCTCGTCGTTCATACGTGCCAGCTCAAGCGTATCGTCGATCTGGTCGCGCAGCCCGTTCCACTGGTCAATCTCAGCTTTCAATTTCGAGATCGCCTGCATAGTTTGCTGGGCGTTTTTCGAGTTGCTCCAGAAATCGGCGTCATTGGTCAACGCTTCGAGTTCGTTCAACTGCCGTGTTTTTGCGTCGATTTCAAGGCGCTGATACAGGCTTTCAATGCGTGCCTTCATCCCCGTGAGGAGGTCAACCAGATTGGTAGTTTCCATTGCGTGTTCTAGTTCTCGTCAAAAAGACTATCTACGAACGAATCCGGGTTGAAAAACACCAAATCGTTGATGTCTTCGCCCAGTCCAAGATAATGAACGGGCAGTTTTAGATCATTGAATATGGCGAAAATCATCCCACCTTTTGCCGTGCTGTCTAGCTTGGTCACGATCACGCCCGTCACATCGACGAACTCACGAAATTTTTCGGCTTGTTGCAGCGCGTTTTGTCCTGTGGTGCCATCCAGCACCAAAAGGACTTCATGCGGCGCGTCTGGGATTACTTTTTGCGAAACGCTCTTAATTTTGACTAGTTCTTCCATCAAGTTGTGATTGGTATGCAAGCGTCCTGCCGTATCGACCAGCAGCACATTGATGCCGCGCGCCCGTGCCGCCGCCGCCGCATCATAGACAACCGCCGCTGCATCGGAGCCGGGTTTATTGGCGATGACTGGGATATTCACCCGTTCACCCCATTTTTGCAGTTGCTCGATGGCTGCCGCGCGGAAGGTGTCGCCCGCTGCCAGCATGACTTTACGCCCCGCCAAATCGAGTCGGCGCGCTAACTTGCCAATCGTCGTCGTCTTGCCCGACCCATTGACGCCGACGATTAGAACGATCGATAATTCGCGTCCGCTTACATTCAATGTCGGCGGGTCGCTCAGCAGCGAACGTAAGCTTGCTTTGAGCGCCTTTTGCAGTGCTTCCGGTTTCGTGATGCGCTCTTTACGCACGCGATTTTGTAAATCATCCAATACTTTTTTGGTCGTGTTGATGCCTAAATCCGCCTGGATCAACAGCGACTCGATATCTTCCCATGTTTCATCGTCGATCTGCGAACTGCCCAGGAGCTGCGAAATGCGCCCGAAAAAAGATTGGCGTGTCTTCGACATGCCACTGCGGAATATGCTCAACGATTCAACTCCACTGGAACAAAGCGCGGCGGTGAGAACAGGGTTCAGCCCCACCGATGAGAAGGTAGATAAGTGACGAAGTAAGCCTTAATTATACAGAAAAGTCGGCGTCCTCACAAGCGTTTTTTGTGTAGAACGCTTTATAATGAGCTATACGAAAGGATAACTCGTGACTGATCAACTCACTCATTTGGATGAAGGCGGGCGCGCACGCATGGTGGATGTCGGCGCGAAGCCAGACACCGAACGCACGGCAATCGCAAGCGGTACTGTATACATGCAGCCCGAAACCCTGAGATTAATCCGCGAGGGTGCGCTAAAAAAAGGCGATGTCCTGACCATTGCACGCATCGCTGGAATCATGGGTGCAAAGCGTACATCCGAATTGATTCCGTTATGCCACCCGATTCCGCTTACCCATATCGAGGTTGAGATCACGCTCGATGAAACGACAAGCAGTGCCCACATCACCGCGACTGCACGCACCATTGGAAAAACGGGCGTCGAAATGGAAGCCCTGACCGCTGTCACGACCGCCGCGCTGACAATTTATGATATGGCGAAAGCCGTAGACCATGCGATGCGTCTAAGCGATATTCGATTACTTGAGAAACGCGGCGGACAGCATGGCGATTACGCCGCGAAGGAATGACCATGCAAGTCACGATCTTGTTGTTCGCTACACTCAAAGATGTGGCGAAAGAGAATAGGTTTGTCCTCAATCTTTCCGGTAGTGCCGCGACTGTCGGTATGGTACGCGACGAACTTGCACGTATGCATCCGATGCTGCTTGCGCATCTGCCCAATGCGATAGCCGCTGTCAATCGCGAGTATGCATTTGGCGCTGACGCTGTGAAAGATGGCGACGAAATTGCATTTTTTCCGCCTGTGAGCGGCGGCGACGGTGCATATCCGCAAATTATTCGTCTTGCGGATGAGCCGTTCAGTACCGACGAACTTGTAGCGGCGATCACGACGCCAGATACAGGGGCGGTTTGTGTTTTCAGTGGAATGGTGCGTGGTCAAACACGGCTTGAACATGACACGCACGAGACCGAGCATCTCGAATACGAGGCGTATGCGCCGATGGCGCTGCATAAAATGACACAGGTCGCGGATGAAATTCATGCACGCTTTCCGCTCGTGCAGGGTGTGGCGATTGTGCAGCGCGTTGGCTGGCTCGAAGTAGGTCAAAATACGATCCTGATTGCGTGCGCATCAGGACACCGTGATCAAGGGTGTTTTGAAGCTGCTCGCTATGGAATCGACCGGCTGAAAGAGATCGTTCCGGTTTGGAAACGTGAAGTCCGCCCCGATGGTGAGGCGTGGGTCGAAGGGCACTATCAACCGACTCCTGATGACCGCGCTATCTAACGACTGGGCACGCACTGCAACGATTCGACAGCTTGCGGATTATCATGAGTGTGGTACAACCACCTTCACGTCTTTTAATTTTTTGCATACAGGAACAACCGATCATGACGAGACGAGTGGTCGTCACCGGCTATGGAATGATTAGCCCGCTAGGGCAGTCAGTCGATGAAACATGGGAAAATATTAAAGCGGGTAAAAGTGGTATTGATTTCATTACTCGCTTTGAGACTGACAAATACAACGTAAAAGTCGCGGCTGAAATCAAGAATTGGGATGCGACGCGCTATGTTCCCGCTAAAGAATTGCGTCGAATGGATCGGTTTCAGACCTTTATCGTCGCCTCGGCGCAGGATGCAGTCAAGCACAGTCATTTAGAGTTGACCGATGACCGTTCGCGTCAGCGCACGAGTGTCATCATTGGTTCATCGGTCGGCGGCATCGAAGCGTATTTCGACAACGCCAAGTTGTTGTTTGATACAGGTGATCCGCGTCGTATTTCGCCCTTCGGCATACCAATGCTCCTGGTTGATGGTGGCAGCAATCATGTCTCGATTAAACTTGGTGCGCGCGGCACATCGGCGACACCGATTAGTGCGTGCGCGACAGGCGCGGATTGTATTGGTCATGCTTTTGATTTGATCCGCCTCGGTCGGTTGGATCAGGCACTCGCAGGCTGCGGCGACGCACCAATTATTCCGATCGGTATCGCCGCATTTGATCGTATGGGCGCGTGTTCGCGTGAGGATGAAATCCCATCGCGCGCATCACGTCCATTTGCGAAAGACCGTCCTGGTCTGGTCTTTGGGGAAGGCGCTGGTGTCGTCATTTTAGAAGAACTGGAACACGCGAAAGCGCGCGGTGCGACCATTTATGCCGAAATTGTCGGCTTCGGGACGACCTCTGACGCGTTTCATCTCACCGCACCGCAGCCCGATGGCTTGGGCGCGATCGCTGCTATGCAAATGGCGCTCGATGACGCCGGATTACAGGGACAGGACATCGATTACATTAACGCGCACGGCACTGGCACACCCCTCAACGATTTGATGGAGACTAAAGCTGTCAAACATGTGTTAGGCGAACATGCCTACAACGTGCCAATGAGTTCAACCAAGAGCATGACCGGACACGGTATGGGCGCGACCGCCGCAATGGAAGCGATCTTCTCGTGCCTCGCGATCCGCGATCAAATTGCGCCACCTACGATTAATCTGAACGACCCTGACCCGGAATGCGATCTCGATTATGTCGCGCATGTCGCGCGCCCTATTCCTATTGAACACGTCATGAGCAATTCGTTCGGGTTTGGCGGTCACAACGTCGCCCTGATTTTTCGTGCTTATGCGAATTGACCTGATGACGCCTGAATCGTTCGCGCAGCGTAATGGGCTAACTTTCAATCAGCCTGACATTCTTGTCGAAGCGCTCACACATCGTTCGTATGTCAACGAACATGAAGAACCGGGTTTAGCGGATAACGAACGGCTCGAATTTCTTGGTGACGCAGTGTTAGGGTATCTGGCGGGTGAATGGTTGTTTCATCGCTTTCCAGACCTCCCGGAAGGCGAATTAACCCGTTTGCGTGCGTCGGTAGTGCAGCGGGATGCACTGGCGATATTGGCGCGCGATGCCGATTTAGGCGCAGCACTACGAATCGGTAAAGGGGAAGAAGCTAGCGGCGGGCGTGACCGCGATAACAATTTATGTGATGGGTTTGAAGCGGTATTGGGTGCAATTCTGGTCGATCAAGGGCTGGACGGCGTGCGGGCGTTCATCATGCCGCGCTTGCATAAACAGTTGGAAATTGTACTCGAAACGCAGACCGATAAAGACGCCCGCAGCATGTTACAAGAATGGAGCCAGGCGAAACACGGCTTGACTCCGCAGTATCGCATCGTTGAAGCGACAGGTCCCGATCATGACCGGGAATATACAGTCGAGACGACGATAGGCGATCACGTTGTTGGGCGCGGCATCGGGCGGAGTAAACAAGCGGCGTCGCAAGCCGCCGCCCGCGACGCCGTGTCTGGTATTGACCGAGATTTACCTACGGGCTTAGATTGATCCCAACGACCGCCAGACGATGATCCGATGGGGCGTTGGGTTGTACATTGATCCCGAACGACTGCAAATTGCGCAGCCACAGGTAATCAAATCGTGCCCGTGGGAGTCCGGTTCGTACGAATGTTGCACCCAGCTCGATAGGATAATCGCTAAAGGGGTCTTCAAAACCCGCGATTTGCATTTGCGCCAGCAGATCAGAATCCGGCACATTGTTAAATGTGCCGCCGATCACTGTGCGCCCAAGCAACCCGTTGGGGTGATGCGCTGCGACCACGCCAAACAGCGCGTTCAACTGGGCGTTTTGATCTTGCTCCTGCATTGCCATTTGATCGCTCGCGGTGCCCGTTTCCAACAGTGGACTCAGCCACGTATTGTAAATCGTAATGACAACGCCTGGCAGCGGTTGAATCTGGACGCGCTGCACGCCTGTTTGCACCCCTGCGCTTGGCAGCAAATTGCCGTCATCGAAGGCAATCGGGATGCGTGACAACACTGCTAAACCTTGCAAGCCTTCATTGGTCGGAAAAAAGCGTCGATCCATACCCAGACGCCGCGCTAACCATAACGGTTGATCGACACCGAAACTTGTCAATCTGCCCGCTTCAATTTCTTGCACGAGTACGACAGTCGTCCCGCTTTGTTCAATCGTTTGTGCAATCGCTTCAAGCTGATACCCATAATAAAATTCGTCGAACCCCGTGTGAATGTTGTAAGTAGCGACGCGAAACTCGCCACTTGTTTGGGCGACCAAAGGTGGACGCGCTGCATAAGCCACGCCTGCACTCACTGCCGCGACGACGATGACGCTCAAAATTGAGCCGACTGCCGTACCATTCATCCAGGGTACGCGGCGGCGTGTTTGGATCATCGGCAGGAGTGCCAGGAACGACGCCAGCAAGATCACACCGATACCCAAGCCGCGAAAACCGCGCAAAAGCGGTGGAATTACGTCGTTCAAAAAGCGAAAATCGCCCGCAAAATCGCGTACAAACGCGTAATCATAGGTAAAGTTGTCGGCGACCAACAGCAGCCCAAAAATCAACATCGTAAAAATCAGCCACAAGCCGCCAAAATTGCGCTCGCGTGCCGCTTTTGGTCGTCCAATCCACCACCAAGTCATGCTTAAGAAGAACTGCGCCAGCACCAGTACCGCGCCGAACCCACCGACGCGCAGCCCGATGACTAAGGTGAGCACAATAAGCATCAGCCACAGCCAACCCCGTGTTCCACCATCGAAGGTACTGATGAAGTTGCGGGCGATGCCGCGCACTGAGGGGATGATCGGTAGCAATGTCGCTGCCACTAAGAATGGTGCAAGAGTCGTGTAATCGAGATCGCCGCGTCCCGCGACGGCATTCGGCAATGCCAGCAGTGAAAGCTCAAGAAAGAGCGCGCCGCTCAAACCGATTGCACCCCAAAACGGAAGCAAGCCTTGATCAGGGGAGACTGCACCCTCGTTTTCGTCGCTAACGCGCGCGCGTCGAAATTCCCAGAAAACCAGTAGCAAACCGATGACCGAAACAGCAATCGACAAACCTAGTTGTATATCGCGGTAGGCAGGCGACCACGAGGGATCAAATGTGTTGCCGATAGCGCGCAAGACTTGATCGGCACCGAACCCTAAAACAAAGAAGTAGGGCAGTGCGCGCAGTCGATGGCGCACAAGGACAGCTATATAAAGCAGTCCGCCCACCACTGTGAGCGCGGCAGCGGGCACAGCAATCGCCGCGTCTGCGCCGGGCATCAACGCGCGCCCGACCGCGACGACGATGACAGCGACCCAAACCATAAGTCGGTAGTGTCCGATCAAGAGACCCGCCAATGGCAGCGCCAATAAATATGCGATCAGCGTGATTTCGTTGGTCACGGTCGCTGCATCTGCGGGAATCGCTGTACCTGGCGGGATCAACCCTATATCTATAGCGGAAAGTACAGTCGCCCCGCCGACGCGGCTGTATATCAGCCCAAGCAACAGGCGCAGCGCCTGAATGAAGAATAATCCGATCACCCCAGCTTCGAGTGAGGTCAGAAAAGGCAGTAGACGTAAACGTCTCAACATTGCAATCTATGCTCCTGAGCCGACGCGAATCCATGCAGTATCCGGCGCGATGCGTGAAAGTGTACAACACCTCGTATAATACACACAATTTACTCGTAATTTGGACAACGCGGGGAAGGAACGGATGCACGATGCAAACAGTAGATACCCTGTTGGTAGGTGGCGCAGTCGTCACCATGAATCAGAACTATGCCGTATTTATGGATGGCGCCGTCGCCATCCATGGCACGGATATTGTCGCGGTGGGGGCGCGCGCGGATATTGTTGCGGCGTACACATCAGCCAATACGGTCGATTGCACGGGGACATACATCATGCCGGGTTTGGTCAACGCGCATACGCACGCGCCAATGACCCTGCTGCGTGGTTTAGCGGATGATCGCCGCCTTGATGTCTGGTTGATGGGGTATATGATGCCCGTCGAGCGCGAGTTTGTCAGCGCAGAATTTTGTCGATTGGGCGCACAGTTAGCGTGTGCTGAAATGATCCGAAGCGGCGTCACGGCATATGCGGATATGTATTATTATGAAGCGGAAATCGCGGCGGCGACGGCGGACGCGGGCGTGCGTGGCTTACTCGGTCAAACGATTTTGAAGTTTCCTGCGCCCGATGCGGATAGCTATCAGGATAGCTTACGGTATACGCGTGCGTTCATCGAACAATGGAAAGGGCATCCGCTGATTACACCCGCCGTTGCGCCGCACGCGCCGTATTCTAATACCGATGATACGCTGCGTTTATGCGTTGAATTGGCGACCGAATACGATGTGCCGCTCTTGATCCATCTTGCCGAAACGCGGCTCGAAGTCGAAAACAGCCAGACTGAGTTCGGCGTCACCGTTGTCGACCGTATGAAAGCACTAGGATTGTTCGCGGCGAAAGTGCTGGCGGCGCACTGCGTCCATATAGCCCAAGACGAAATTCCAGTGTTGTACGAAGAAGGCGTGACGGTCGCTCACTGTCCGACGAGTAATCTTAAATTGGCAAGCGGTATCGCGCCGATAGCGCAAATGCTCAAAAACGACGTTGTTGTCGGCATCGGCACGGATGGTCCCGCGAGCAACAATGACCTCGATATGTTTGAAGAGATGCGTCTAGCCGCGATCCTCGCCAAAACCGCCGCCTCTGATCCGACGACGCTGCCCGCACGTCAAGCATTGTTGATGGCAACGCGACAAGGCGCGGAAGCGCTGTTTATGGGCGATATCACAGGCAGTTTAGAAGTCGGCAAGCGCGCCGATATCGTGGTATTGGAGGCGCGTTCGCTGCACAGTATGCCATCGTTTGACCGCGACCCAAACAATATCTATTCGCGCATCGTTTATACAGGTCACGCCGCCGATGTGCGTCATGTATGGTGTAATGGACGCTGGTTGATGCGGGATCGCGCTTTGCTCACGCTGGATGAGAAGACGATCATCGAAAAGGCGCATGATTACGCCCAGCGTATTGATGCGTTCGTCGGTGCGCGCGAAGGGGATGTCTTAAGTAAACTGCTGGCAATCGGGGGTTTGGAGCAGGGCGAAAGTTTTGAAGTGCAGGTCAAGGCGAAATTATCCGACGATACGCGCTTTGAAGCATTGCTTGAACACTCGGATGTACAACTTGTCCTTTTCAATCACTATCGTCAATACGATACTTATTTCCTGTTTGATGACCCTGCCAGCGGGCGCGTCCGCTATCGAGAAGATGATAAATTGACCGAGACGGGCACGGTCGAAAGCGTGCGCTCACGCCTGACGTACACGTCGCCTGTCAAAGAACGTGAATTCAACAACACGATCTTGCTGTCGCGTTCGCGATTTATCGCCAAAGCGGATCGTCCGCTGCGCTTCTATCGCGAGTATTTCCGCCCGTCGAGCGAGCGCGAATTGGAAAAAGATCGTCAGCGCTGGCATCTACTCTATCAAGGCGTGCTTTTTTACGTCAACCTGGATAGCGTGGTCAAACCGGAACTTCCAGAACGATTTTTGGAGATCAAAAGCCGCACATGGTCATCGCAGGATGCCGAAATCAAAGCGCAGCGTATTCAGGAAATGCTGTCGATTCTGGGCATCCGCGATGAGCAGACCATTCAGATGGAATACCTACAAATGATCCTGTAAGTCTTGCAGGATCAGCGCGCGCATGGCGGCGGTTTCAAAATGTCCGCTCGCGGAGCGAAACAGCCGCCAATGTGCGGGTGCTCCTGCCTCTGCATACACGCGTGTCAATGCGGCGTCGATGCGGTCAAGCCCTGCAGGAGGTGTAAGCGGATCGAATAGACCAGCGTAACTCGCATGAAAACGCGGCGCGATCAGCGCATTGATTTGCGCCGCGGAAAAATGATTGAGCAGTGATGGCACATAGTAGTAAATGCCGTGTCCATCCAGTCCGCGTGTATCAATGAGCGCATCAAAGTCGGTCAGGCAGCACAGATCAATACATACCTTGATACGTGGATCGAGCGCGGCAAGCCACCACGCCATCGTGCTGCCCATCGATAAACCGAGTGTACCAATACGCTGTGAATTCATATCGGGGCGTGAGACGAGATAATCGACGGCGCGCAATGAATCGTAGAGCATCATGCCCCACAAGACTTGCCCACGCCACAACATGCTTTTGAAAACCTCGCTTTCAGTTCGACCGCGACGTTCTCCAAAACACCAATGGTCGATGCACAATGCCGCGAAACCGTGTGCGGTGAGCGCTTGCGCATACGGAATTGGCTGTATGCCGCCACGACCCGTCAATAATTCGTCTTTGCCGAGCCTGTAATCGTTGCCGTGTGCATGGTTGTACAGGATGACGGGATAGGGCGGCGGTGTGTGTAGAGGCTTGACAAGATATGCTGGTACTGATTCGACACCGTTGAGCGACAATACCAGCGTTTCGACCATGTAGCTGTCGCGCTCAGACTGATCGATGAGCGTGACGGTGATTGGCAGATGACGATCGGGCAAATCACCGAGCAGGGCGTAGAGTTGTAGGCGTCTTGACGCAGACACGTCAGAATCAGCCATTTTGTAAACGGAATCCATGTCCGCGCATGGTGACGATATAATGCCATTCCGGGTCAACTTCTGCGATGCGGTCGCGTAAGCGGCGCACAAGTGCATCGATGGCTTGTTCGCTTACCCCTTCGCCGATCACATCGGGCCAGACCGCTTCGATAACAGCTTCGCGCGTGCAAATGCTGCCCATGTTGCCATACAACAGTTCGAGCAACCGATACTGCGGCGGGCTAAGCGGCGGATCGATCTCTTTATCACCGATAAAGACTCGGCGTGCATCAGGATCAAGACGCAGTCGTCCCTCTGACTGGGGCGCACGCGATGAGCCGATAAATTCGGGGGCATCAAATGTATTGGGAGCAGTTGCGCCAGACCCTAAGAATTGAATGTTGATCGTTTGCGCGAGATTGATCTCATCACCATCGTATAATTTCTGTTCACCCATCAGCTTGTGACCGTTGAGCCATGTCCCGTTTCGGCTGTCCAGATCGGCGATGAACCAGTCTTCTTGATCTTTGAAGACGCGGATGTGTTGGCGCGACACTTGACGTTCTGCGACGACAACGTCGCAATCTTCGCCGCGTCCAATAGTCACACTGTCTTGAGTCATCGTTTTTTGCGGTTCGCTCACCTTATCCGTTTGAAAAAGCAAGATTGGGCGTTCTCCGCTCGTCTCCGACATGCAGCGCGCTCCTTTAAGGCGACATCCGACTTTCCATTAGTTGCGTCCATTATACACAGTGTTGCATCACTGACCAGAAACGGCGATTCGCACTGGTTCAGATGTAGCGACACCGGTCGGCATTCCTTGATCGGGATAAATTGGGGTCGGCGCACCTGCCGGGACACCCGCTATCGAACCGCGTTCGTTGCCGCGATAATACGCGATGACCGAGGCTTGTCCACTCGTAAACGCTGGATTCGTCAAGATATTGCCTGCCGGAATTTCGAGCGTGTGCAAACAGCGCTGACGCGGTCCCAAAACCCGAATCTGCTCTTCGGGAATGGTTGCGCCTGTGCCACCACGCGAACCCGTATTGGGGATACCGACCTGCGGCGTGAAAATAATGCCCATTCCACTTGTGCTGTTATCGCCAATGATGACCTGTTGTGGGTCATAAACGATCGGAATAGTGCCAATCGAATTATTGATAACGGTGATCGTCACATACAGAAATCCCGCTGGGTCGGTTGGGATTGCTGATGTGGACACACGCACCTGCACCGGAAAATCGCTGCTTCGCCCCAATAAGGATTGATGGTTGGCACGGTCATCGGCGCGGCGTAAATTGGCGCACGGCACGCCTTCAAAATAAGGCGAAAGCGGCGCCAGAAAGCGTGACAACGTGCCAGGACCCGCGAAGAATGCCAGCACGATCAGCAAAATAATGCCAACGACCACATTTTGATTGCCGCCGCCACCCCGTAATATTCCCATCACTGCCTACTTGGTGAAATCGATTTGTTGACCTAGTGTAGCGATTACATGGGCGATGTCGAATGTTGCCATATCCAGCCACGTCGCCTCGCGGTTGTATTTACGAAACCACGTCTCTTGACGTCGAATGTAATTGTGAGTCGCACTATAAATCGCGTTGATTGCGACGTCAAGCGGCGCACCGTCGATGATATGCGATGCGAGTTCGGCATAACCGAGACCGCTCATTGACGGCAGCGACGGAGAATAACCAGCTTTAAGCAGCGCGCGCACTTCATCGATAAATCCGGCTTGTATCATCGCATCTACGCGGCGATCTGCCCGTTCGTATAACGTGTCACGCCCCAAAGCCAGCCCAATCTGTATGATGTGATAGGGCGGGGGTGATTTAGTCTGCTGAGCGCTAAAGGGCTGCCCGGTCGCATCGATCACTTCGAGCGCGCGGATGACGCGTCGCACATTACGATAATCAATCGTTTGATACGCCGCTGGATCGAGCGCACGTAGTTTTTCGCCTAACTCGAATGCACCGTGCGTGGCTGCGAAGGCTTCCAATTCAGCGCGCAGCGCCAGGTTTGGTGCGACTTTTGGCACGCTCCACCCATCGATCAATGCAGTGATGTACTGTCCTGTGCCGCCGACAAGAAATGGCAGTTTGCCGCGTGTGTGAATATCGTGGATTGCCACATGTGCGAGATCTAAATATGAGGCGAGCGATAACGTATTGTCAGCATTGACTACATCCAATAGATGGTGCGGAACGCTTATGCGCTGTTCGGGTGTCGGTTTCGCGGTTCCAATGTCCATCTGTCGATAGACCTGACGGCTGTCCGCGCCGATGATTTCACCGTTGAAGGCTTGCGCGAGTTGAATCGCAGTGCCTGTTTTGCCGACAGCGGTTGCACCTACTATGACGATCAATGGCGGAAAGTTCACCAACTTAGCGCGTCCTGCACATGTTCGATAATCGGCGCGCGGTTAGTCACCAGTGCAACCGAGATCACATCGATGCGCCAAACAGCTTCGTTGAGCGTATGCGCACTGAGATAAAGCTGCGCCGACCGGATCAGGCGCGCTTGTTTACGCGGCGTCAGCGCTTCGAAGCCGGCGTCTGTGGTATTGGAGCGGCGCGTTTTGACTTCAATGAATGCCAAAACCGTACCGTGTATCGCGACAATATCAAGTTCAGCGTTGGCAACACGCCAGTTAGTCGCCAAAATCGTATAGCCATGTTGAGATAGGTATTGAGCAGCGATTGCTTCGCCGCGTTGTCCGGTGGTAGCACGGGAAGTGGTCATGTTTTAGAACGGGCATAGTAAGACACCATGCCCTGATTATAGAGCTTAAACGCGTGGTAGGGTCTTGCGAAATTTGTAGCCGTAGATAATCATACCGCGCGCGCCTTCGGTGGTCAGTTTGCGTGTCACCATTTCCACACGGTCGCCAATCGTCAGTTCGCTGGCGCTGATAACGTCGGTGATCTGTGCAGTAATCATCGCGCCTTCATCGAGCCTGACGAGCGCCAACACATAAGGCGCATTGTCTTCAAAACCTTCAGGCGGCTCCTGTACTGTGGTAAAGCTGTAAATTTCACCTGTGCCAGCAAAGCGAACAATTTCGCCCTGTGTTTCGGTAGGGTTTGGCGTCAACATCGTGGGTAATCCCTGTGTCAATTCTGGAAATAAAAAACGCGCGCTCAGGTTTCCATGAACGCGCGTCTGTAGAGGACTAGCGACCGACGACAGTCACACGAGCCGGTTCACGAATGGTGGGCGTGTTCGCTTGTTCGCGTTCATAGTTCGGAGTCGGACGATTTTGCAGGCTGATTTCGCCATTCTGAAATCGCACGCCTTCTAAACGATAACGCTGTTGTTTAATCCGCCAGTGGCGAGAAATTTGCATGGTTGAAACTCCTGAAATCATGTGATTGATTGTGCAATCTGTAACGATTAAAACTAATTTTAGGGTGCATCGCCTTTCAAAACCTCTCACATGACTGTAATCGTTCTTTCAAAGGCTCTCAAAACTACTACCGAAAGTGCTTGGCTAACAGATATCACGAGGTATCAAATTTTTGCAACATCTTAATGGTTTCTTGATCGAATGCTCTTTATGCTAAGGATGCAATTTGTTCACATCACCCAATATCAGGAGCAAGTGATTATGTATCGTCGTCATATGTTAAGCGTTATCATCGCCGCTGTTTTTGCAGTTATCGCGTTGGGAGTTACAACCTCACGCATTGAAGCAATCGCCAATCCATTTTGTTTGACTATCAACCGCACGAATATTAGCCTTGACGAAGCCGTGACGGGGTTAACGCGCACCGTTACGGTCAAATTGAACCAGGCACCGCCCGCCTATTCCAATATCACGGTTTATCCCGACGCCGCGCAGCCCGATTTCACGGTTTCACCAGCATCACGCGTGTTGACCACGAATAACTGGAATACCGGTCGCACCTTTACATTTTCGGTCGTCAATGACCTAATCGATGAAGTAGACCCGGAATTTTCTTATACTGGCTTCTACGGCGTCTTGAACATGCCGCACCAAAGCCCGCTGACAATTTATGCGTGCACATCGCTAACTATTGGAATTCATGACAACGATTCGAAGTCGGATTTTCCGGTTTAGTTTTTTAAATTAAACGGGAAGTCTCAGACTTCCCGTTTTTTCTCACAAATCAATGGCTAAACTGTTGTTTGTAAAATGTGAGTGATTACCGTATTGCCAACGCCGCCAATCGACTGAATCATCGCGTAACGTGCATCTGCTACCTGGTTGAGTCCCGCCGCACCGCGTAGCTGTAACACCGCCTCAACCGCTTGATACACGCCTGTCGCCCCAACTGGATTACCACGACTCTTAAGCCCGCCAAACGTGCTAAGCGGCAATCTGCCCGTCAACCCGATTTGATTTTCTGCTGCAAGTCGCCAACCTTGACCTCGTTCAGCAAAGCCCGCCGCTTCTAAACTCAACGCTGCCAAAATTGTGAAGGCGTCGTGTAATTCAAGCAGTGATAAATCATCGCGCGTGATAGTTGCCTGACGGAGCGCACGTTCGGTCGATACTTCGACGGCACGCAAAAACAAGAGATCGGCACGGTCATGCAGTGCGAGCGTATCCGACGCGACGGCGCTCCCCGCAATAAGTACGGGCTGCGGGACTAAATCCGCTGCACGTTCGGCACTGGTGATGATCACTGCCGCTGCACCATCGCCATCGGGCGCACTATCAAACAAACTGACTGGATCAGCGATCATCGGTGCTTTGCCAAATGCGCCGACTTTTAAGATATTGCGATACATCGCGTATGGGTTCTTCGAACCGTTCATATGCGCGTTGATGCTGAAATTTTCGAAAGCCGACAGTTCAACGCCATATTCATGCATATAGCGCCGCATAAGCATAGCAGCTTGCGCAGTCGCGGTCGCACCATGTATCGCTTCATAATCTGCATCCAGGCTAATGCTGCGCGCACGGTTACGCGCCGTACCGACGGTATCGGTCGATTTCTCGACACCCACGACTAGCGCTGTTTCCACCTGCCCGGAGGCAACTGCCAAATACCCAGTGCGTAATGCCGCTGCACCAGAGGCTTCGCCCGCTTCGACTGTGTATGCTTCAACTCCACCGAGTGCAGCGTAATCCGCGACCAGTGCGCCGACCTGCGATTGACTGCTGAATGCCGCGCCGTACGCATTACCGACGTATACCGCATCGACACGCTCGATTTGTGCGTCGTTCAGCGCGGCACTGATCGCGTCGGCTGCTAACATACGCAGCCCGCTTTCCCAATGTTCACCAACAGGGGTTTGACCAACACCGATAATGGCGACCTTCGTAGTCATAAAAATCTTCCTCGTTACGGGGTCGGTTTAAGACCAACCCCTACAGTATTAGCAAAATAACAGATTAGTCGCGGAGCAATCCGCGATAGCGTGCGTAGGTCGCATAGTCGATTTCCGTTTTGCGCGCGATGTAATCGCGGGTTTTCGGTGCGCGACCTTGCACAGCAGTAATCCGGTCAGTGACGATCATATCGAATGAATCTGACCCTGCACCACTGCCATAGCTGACCATTAGAATGCGGTCACCCGCTTTTGCCTGATCAAGGATCGCAGTCAAACCTAACATGCACGAGCCTGAATACACGTTGCCGATTTCGTCTGCGAGCAGACCGATTTTATACTGTTCTTCTTTGAAACCGAGTGTCTTGGCGGCGCGTTCAGGGAATTTGACATTTGGCTGATGAAAGACCGCGTACGTGTAATCGGCAGCGGTAGTCCCCATTAACTCCATCAGTTTGCTGGCGGACGACTGCACATGATTGAAATATGCGGGTTCACCGGTGAAGCGTTCGCCGTGACTGGGATAGCTCTCGTCAGCACGCCGCCAAAAATCGGGTGTATCGGTGACAAAGCTGTAGCTGCCCTGATAGATCGCAACGGCTTCTTCTGCACGCCCAATGATAAATGCCGCTCCACCGCTCGCCGCCGTATATTCCAGCGCATCGCCCGGACGTGATTGCGCAGTATCCATGCCAATGCTCAGCGCATATGCGCCCATTTCGCTGCCAACCAAACCAATCGAGGCTTGGACAGCTTCCGTACCCGCTTTGCACGCGAACTCCCAGTCCGCCGCCTGAATATTGGCGGACGCGCCGATACTTTCTGCGACGATGGTGCTTGTCGGTTTGACCGCATACGGATGACTTTCGCTGCCAACCCACACGGCGCGCAGCGCGAGCGGGTCAATCGCTGCCCGCGCCAACGCGTTACGTGCTGCTTCAATCGACATCGTGGTCACATCTTCGTCGGGACCTGCGACCGCTTTTGCTTTGATCGGACTGCCGCTCAAGCCACCCGTCCATACACGCGCGACCTCTGCACCGGGTAAGCGATAACGCGGGACATACGCGCCGTATCCGACAATACCGACCTGGCGGAGCGGACGCATCAAGACACTATCAGGGTGTGCTATTGGATTACTGCCATTCTTGAACATTACGCTTTTCCTTGCATGGTTTGGAGGATTTGTACTGCCCGTTCGGGGCGAATATTTTGCTCTTGGATCATTTGCTCGACAACCTGCCCGACTTGTGCGCCACTTGCGCCCGCCGCAACGGCTATCTGACGCGCATGCATTCGCATATGTCCGTTTTGAATCCCTTCAGTCGCCAGCGCGCGAATTGCCGCCAGATTTTGCGCCAGACCGACCGCAGCAATGATTTGGCTGAGTTGGCGGGCGGACGTGATATTCATGATTTTGAGCGCGATTTGCGCCGCTGGGTGAACACGTGTGGCGCCGCCCACAATCCCGACCGCAAGTGGCAGTTCCATCGCACCGCGCAGGTTGCCGTCACTGTCTTGCCACCACCGCGAAAGGCTGGTGTAACTACCATCGCGCGCGGCGTATGCGTGAGCACCCGCTTCGACCGCACGCCAATCGTTTCCAGTAGCGATCACGACCGCATCGATACCGTTCATGATGCCTTTATTATGGGTTGCGGCGCGATACGGATCGACTTGCGCAAATACGCCGGCTTCGACAATCGCGCGAACGACTTGATCGCCGCTCAATGTCGCCGTCGCTAGTTCCGATGCTGGTATCATGCCTTCAACACGCGCTTTTCGCTGGTCAGTCAGATTGCTGAGAATACGCAGGTTGACGCGCCCGCCCGTAATCTGTTCGATCAATGGCGCGATATGTTCGACAGCCGTATTTACCGCGTTCGCACCCATTGCATCGCGCGTGTCATACAGCAAGTGTACGATCAACATTGCGCCGATTGGTGTGTCTAAAATCGGGCGAACATGCAGATTGCGCGCCCCGCCGCCGTATTTGACGATGCTGCCGCCGATGCGATTGACAGCGTCGAGCAGCGCAGCTTTTTGTGCCATCACCGCACCTGCTGCCATGTAGATGGCTTGTGCAGAACCGTCGCCAATATCGAGTACTTGAATTTGCCCGATCATGATCGGCTCATCGCTGGATGTGACGAATCCACCGCCCGCACGGAACAACTTCGCCGCATTGCTGACCGCCGCGACGACCGATGGTTCTTCGATCACCATCGGAATCAAAACGTCGACGTTGTCGATTAAAAAGTTCGTGGCAATGCCGAGCGGAAGGGCATATACGCCAATCGCATTTTCCACCATGTGGTCGGCTTGTGTAGCATTCAACCCTTGAATGCCGAGCAGAGCCGCTTGTTCATTCGCGGTCAAGGTCGCCCATTGTGCGACGACCGCCGAACGTTCTGCTAAAGATCGTTTGTAAAAGCCAGGAAGGCGTGAGGTGTGTTCATTCATCATGAAAGGGAGTTTACCAGAGTGCACCCGCCAAAACCCCTCATGACGGCTTTCAAAAACTATCACCACGTGAAATAACGCACAATTGCTTATGGGATGTTCGGGAAACCATCGTTGCAATGAAAAAAAACCAAGTTTCTGTAGCCACAGTTTCTTTTTTGGTCAGGTGTATGATTGAGGTATTAATAATAGAACTTCAAGTACTTTTTGAGGTTTGAAGATGGGGTGTGCGCTCATGAACGTGCGAGTTTCGATATGCCGTTGGCAGATATGTATCGTCGTGTTCATGCTGCTCGGTGGGGTCGCTGGCGTGCAAGCGCAGGAGGTGCCCCCTGCTGACCCAAGATGGGATGGCACGTATCGGCGTATTCATGTACCGATCTTGATGTATCACTATGTCAGTGTTCCGCCGGAAGGCGCAGACGAGTATCGGGTCGATTTGTCGCTGTCACCGGACATTTTTCGCCAACACGTCGATTATTTCTTTTATCAAGGGTATACGCCGATCTCACTCTATGATCTTGACCGAGCGCTGCTCACAGGTACAACACTGCCCGCCAAACCCGTGATTTTGACGTTCGACGATGGCTATGCCGATCACTATTCAACGGTATTTGCAGCGCTGCAAACACGAAATTTCGGCGCGACTTTTTTTGTCATCACCGGTAGGGTGGATGCCAATGACCCAGCGTATTTGACATGGGAACAGATCGCCGAGATGTCCGCTGCTGGCATGGATATGGAGATGCATACCAAGACGCATCCCGATTTACGCAATCGCTCCTATGATTATCTGGTGTATGAATTGTTGGGGAGCAGCGAGAGTTTGGGCGCGTATACCCCACGTGAACCGCGGATGTTCGCGTATCCGCTTGGAAACTATGACGAAGCTGTGCTGAGTATTTTGCAGTCGATGCAGGTCCGACGCGCCGTCACGACCGAGTCTGGCGCGCTGCACACGTCGGATAATCGGTTGGAAGTGTCGCGGTTGCGTATTCGAAACACAACAGGGATCGCGCAACTGGAGGCGTTATTGCAAACACGCTAGAAATAGCCAAGTAAAAACCCGCCCATTTTCGGCGGGTTTTGAACGCTTGCTTGGGACATCGGTGTTTAGTCGGGCAGAATGCGGGTATCCAAGAAATAATCGAGCCACGTCACGAAGACTAAGCCAATTGGGAAAGCCGTCCAGAAGAAATATTGATAGCCGTACATCGGGATCGAGATAGGAAAACCATTGTGGGGTCCCATCCACGGCAGAATCGCCGTGACGAACACGGCTGCAATGGTGAAGCCTAGTACCATCGACACTGCCCATACCACTAAACGGCGAACTCCTAATGAAGACATTCGCGTCACTCCAATTCCAAAACAGGATACCCTGATTTTAACGCGTTTGTACCTTTTGGCGCAAGTGGTTTGGTTGATTGGGAGTGGTGAATATCGTGTTGGATCAAAAAGGGCGTTCACACGTGTGAACGTCCTTTTTGACTTCTATGCAATCCATCCGCGATTAATAAACCGCGATCAATTGCGCCGCGAACCGAGACTGATGAAGTAAAGCAATTGCAGCACCGCCTGAATCGCCGCTGCGAAGTAGGTCAGCGCCGCCGCCGTCAGCACTTGCTGCGCGCCGCTTGCGTCTTGTTGCACTGCTATCAATCCACTTTGACGCAGCAATTTCAAACCGCGCAAACTGGCGTCGATTTCCACAGGTAGAGTCAACAACATGAAAATCACCATCACCCCGAATGCCAGAATGCCAAGCCAGAACAATCCGGTGATTTGCAGCATCAGCCCTAAAATAATCATGAAGTAACCAATCGTCGGGCTAAGTTGCACCGCCGGAACGAGAAAGTTACGCATCGTGATCAAGAAGGAGCGCTCTTGATGCTGCTGTGCATGACCGAGTTCATGCGCGACAATTGCCATCGATGCCACGCTCGGCACGCCAGCGACTTTTTGCGACAAGTGCACAGTGTGGTCGCGCGGATCATAGTGATCGGTCAGTTCACCCGGAGTGCCCTGCAAGCCGACGCCATGCACATCGGTGCTGCTCATAATGCGCTCGGCGATTTGCACGCCCGTTAAACCAGAACCATTTTGTACATTGCCCCATTTGCTGTATGCTGCGCGCACAAAGAATTGTGCGATCAATGACAAGACCAGCGCGGGCAAAATGACGAACATCAGATAGTTGGGGTCAAAGAACATAGTCTGCTCTCAATCGTATACAGTTACAACATCATCTTACATAAAATGCATCAGAATTGTCTCAGAGACGAGGGTAACATGGGTGATTCTAGTTCGATCCCCCCAAAACTTGGGTGATAGCATGTCGATTGTTGAGACCCAGCGGCAGCAAGCTGTTATCTATCAAGCGAACATTCCCCAATCGTACCGCTAATGACAGTAGGATTGGCGCATCGGTCGCCTGTAGAATTGGCGTAAGCGTGAGGGGGTCATTAAGCGAGATATATTCAATCATCAGTTCGGGCGCAAGCGCCATTTTTAGCACATGAATCAGGGTAGACGGTTCGCGCCCGCCCGCTTCATAAACGTCTCCCGCCGCTTTCAGACTGTTCGCAATGGATCCCGCGCTTGCACGCTGCTTTCCAGTCAAATACGTATTACGCGAACTCATCGCCAATCCGTTGGGCTCGCGTATTGTCGGGCAAACCACGATTTCCAACGGGAAATTTAAATCGCGTGCCATACGCTTAATGACCACAACCTGCTGCGCATCTTTTTGACCAAAATAGGCGGTATCAGGCTGTGTCAGATGAAAAAGCTTCGCTACAACCGTCGCCACACCTTCAAAATGACCCGGACGAATTTCACCTTCCAGCACATTCGTCACTGATTTGACGATGACACTGGTTTGAAAACCGTCGGGATACATCATCGTTGGAGTCGGTGTGAACACTATATCGACGCCTGCCGCGCCCAATAGTGCCAGATCAGCCGGCAAATCGCGCGGATATTTATTCAAATCTTCATTCGGGTTGAACTGAAGCGGGTTAACAAAAATTGTCGCTATAACATGATCATTTTCGAGCTGTGCTGCTTCCACCAATGACAGATGTCCAGCGTGCAATGCCCCCATCGTCATGACAATACCTACCCGCCCCCGCAAGGTTCGCCGCGCTTCTCGCATCGCTGCGATCGTCTCAATCACCTGCATGAGGTTCTGTTCCGTTCAGCGTGAGCGCACTCAACACGTCGGCTTTCATGGTAAAACTATGGTCTTCGGTCGGAAAGCTGCCTGCACGCACGTCATCAGCGAATGCACGCAGCGCCGTACGCATTGTCGTACCAATATCCGCGTAATGTTTAGCATGTCGCGGCACAAAGTCGTCGAAAATGCCCATCAAATCGTGCCATACCTGCACTTGACCATCACAGTTCACGCCTGCGCCGATTCCGATTGTCGGAATACGCAAATTTTCAGTGATCATTTTACCAAGTTCCGCTGGCATCGACTCCAGCACAATGGCGAACGCGCCCGCTGCTTGCACGGCTTCAGCGTCAAGCAACAGCCGACGCGCCGCATCGAGATCGCGCCCCTGTACTTTCATGCCGCCCAACTGATTGACACTTTGCGGCGTCAAGCCAATATGTGCCATCACTGGAATACCCGCAGAGACGATGCGCGCGATAATCTCGGCGTGCGATTGTCCACCTTCTAATTTCACAGCTGTTGCGCCACCTTCTTGCATTAAGCGCGCGGCGCTCGTCATCGCCTGTTCAACACTGATGCTGTAAGTCATGAAAGGGAGATCGCCGATGATGAGCGGGGTTGTCGTTGCCCTTACTACCATCGACGTGTGATAAATCATTTGCTCCAGCGTGACCGGAATCGGCGTCTCGTGTCCCTGCACAACCATTCCCAACGAGTCACCGACCAAAATGATCGGAATTTCAGCGAGTTGTGCGATTTTTGCGCTTGGCGCGTCATACGCCGTGATCACCGGAATCCGTTGGTGACCGTCTTTCATCTTTTGGATATCGCGTACTGTCAATCGCATCATCATTATCCTTTGCAAGAAGTTTTTCTAATGCTTCTGTCGATGTGCCGCGCGCCCGTACCATTGGCAGCGTCATCGACGCGAGTAAACGATATAAGTCGTACACAATATCCGTATGGACAGCTTCAAGTGCGGCTAAGTGTGCGTTGATCGTCTGGATATCACCGCGCACTAACGGACCTGTCAACGCGTCAGGTATCCCTTTCGTTTGCAAGTTATGAACCGTCCCCGCCATCAAGACACTCAACGCTTGATCAACCGATGTCTGAGTCGCACCCAGACCTTGTAACAATCCATGTGCAATGTCGTACAACGTCACGGTATAATTGCTGGCGATGCACAATGCCGCGTGGTAGAGCGCCTTTTGATCCGCCGTCAGCCAAATGACGTGTCCATCGACCGCGCTGACCAAATCCGACAACCAGCGCTTCAGGCGTTCGTCAACCGCTTCGATGGCAAACGTCGCGCCGATTAAACCTGTGACCGCGCTTTCGACATCGGCAAACGGATACGCCGGATGCAAACTTCCGACACGTGCGCCCTGCCTCGTTAACCAATCGATGATGCGCGCGTTGTGCGCGCCGGACGTATGAACGACGGCTTTTTCGCTCAGGTTACTTCCGTGTGCTACGATAGACAGCACAATCGACGGAATCGCGTCATCCGGTACGCAGATCAGCGTCAAATCGGCGGCACGCACCACTTCATGCGCTGACACCGATGTACCACGACTCGACGTTGCGGCAATCGTGTAACCGCGCTCGATATATAGACGCGCTAATGTCGTCCCCACCTTACCCATACCGATCACGCCGAGCGTCGGGCGTTCGATCATCGCGCCGCCTGTGTACCGAGCGGCGTCGGCGTCGGGATCGGATCGCTGACATACACATTGACGGTGCAGCTCGCACGCATCGCATTGGTCAAATCAAATACCGCGACACGGAATTGATACAAGCCTGGTCGATAAAATGCCGGAACGAACTGACCGAGTTCGCCCGTCGCGGCGACCGGTTCGGTGTAATCGCGCTCAAGCGTGGCGAAATTACCCGCCGTATCATTGCCAAGTAGTTCAAACCGATAGTAAGCAAAGTTTTCGATAGATGCGACCCCCATAACCGTGATTGGCTCGAATACCACCATTCCGTTGGCAGGAATCATCAACTGAACGCTTGGATCAGTGCAGTTTGCAGGTGGTGCGTTGGGGATAATCGTCCCAACAGGGGTTGGGGTAATCGTTGGCGTCGGCTGAATTTGATCCGCCGGATTAATCTCGCCTAATACGATTCCGCTGGCGTCAATGACAATCCCACTGTTGACCGGAGCAGGTGTAAACGTCGCAAAAATACCATCCTCGATCACCAACGCTACCGACACGTCGATCTGATTACGTTCGCGCAGCGTCGGCGCGACCACACGCTGCATACCGACGACGATCAAAACCAGTTCGATCATCAGTACTAATGCCGTAAACGCGTTTCCACGCCGACTGCGGGCGATCTCACGTTCAAGTTCGTAATATGTTCCACGCAAATCGCCGCTCGACCGCATCCAGCCGCGCAGCGCCAAAAACGCAAAGATCGCCACAAGAATATAAACACCCGTAGCAATTTGCTCAATCAAAAACACAAATCCGGTCATGCTAACCCGCGTTTGAACTCACCGAGCGTAAAACACCGCGCAAAATTGCGCTCATGCGCGGCACAAGAATCACCGCCACTTCCAAAACTTCAAGATGATTGACCTCGATCGGCGTATCAATGTTCGAGATCGCCGCATTCGTGATCCCGCTCATGGCTAATACGCGCATCCCTTCATGGCGCGCGACCAGCACTTCGTGCACAGTGGACATGCCGACCGCATCGCCGCCGATTTGCCGCAAAAACCGGACTTCGGCGGGTGTTTCGTAGTTGGGACCCGACAAACAGATATAGACGCCTTCGTGCAATTCAATCGACGCCGCCTGCGCTGAATCACGCGCCAGCGAGCGCAACTGTGCATCATAGGTTTGGACCAGACTGACAAATCGTGATGGTTCGCTGGCATCCGCAAATGAACCAGTCAACGGGTTATGCCCTGCCATACCAGGAAAATTAATGTGATCGTTCATCAACATCACATCGCCCGGATGATATGCGGGGTTCAATCCGCCTGCGGCATTCGTGACGATCAGCGTATCCGTACCCAAAACCGCAAAGACTCGCACTAAAAACGTGATCTGTTCCGGCGTATACCCTTCGTACAGGTGCGTGCGCCCTTGCTGTGCCACAACCGGAACGCCTTCGAGCATCCCGATCACTAACCGCCCTTCATGACCAGGAACGGTCGATTGCGGGCAGCCGGGAATATCTGCATAGGTGATCACGACTCGATCGGTTAACTCATCCGCGAGTTTGCTTAAGCCCGACCCTAAAATCAAGCCGACTTTCGGTTTCAATGTCGTGCGCTGGCGAATGACTTCGGCGGCGCGCACGTAATCAGCGCGTGTGTACATGGTGATTCGCTCCCTTTTCTTTAAGATAGCACCGTGCTGCGCTTTCATCCACCGTCATATTCAGCGCTACTCCAACAATCGATACGATACAAACATGTTCTCAATGGAACGACAAATCAGTGTGTGACAAATTTTGAAGATATGCGTACAATAGTGCTTAAGTCCTGTTATAAAGGGTGTTATTGAATGAGTGCGTTTATAGAAATCACTTCTGAACAGGCGATTCATGTTTATGCCGACGCCTATCACAAGCTGTACAAACGCGTACCGAAAGATTTGCGCGTGCTCGACCGTGATTGGGTCGTCGTCAACGGCGCGCGGATGCGTGTGACCGAACTCGAATACTTGACGCTTCAGTTAGAAACGGAATATCGCAAAACGAACGAAAACAAGAAAAATATCATGTTGCGTTTGCTCAACTGGTTTAAGCAGTAAAATTCATAACCCCGCGCGCTGTTTTGCTTCGTTGTATGCATCGGGCGTATCGATGTCGCGCAAAATGTGATCGTCGTCTACATTCACGTAATAAATCGCGTCGTTGTGCGCCTTGATCACGTCGCGCAGCGACCTTGTTTCGTCTAACGCCAGCACTTCTCCCCAATAACGACGATCGAGCACAATCGGGTGTCCACGCTGCATCTGATAGCTGGGGATAACAAGCCCCATATGAGAACGCTGATACGCACGCATCACGCGCCTGATGGTGTTCGTCCGCACCATCGGCTGATCTCCCAGCACAATCAACACCGCATCCATCGACGAATCAAGTGCAGCGATTCCCACTTTGAGCGATGACAACATATCGGCGACTTCAAAATTGGGGTTGAAACAAGTTTCGACGCCCTGCCGCTGTGCAATAAGCGCGACCTCATCAGCACGATGTCCCGTCACAACGATAATCTGGTCGAGATGTGCTTTTTTCACGCATATCAGAATGTGGTCAAGGATCGTGCGCCCAGCGCCCCATTCCAACAGCACTTTCGGCTGACCCATACGCCGAGACAGCCCTGCCGCAACCACCACCGCACCAATGCGGAAGCGGACAGGGCGAATCGCGATATGCGAACGTTTGAACCATCGAAAATGTCGCATGTGGCGTTTATAACACGCCGATGCCGTGTTTACGCAACGCCACCACCACCCGATCCGGAATGAACGGCTGATCGTCAATCCATACGCCCGTTGCATCGTAAATCGCCGCCGCAATCGCGGGCGCGAGCGGAATCATCGGCATTTCTGCCATGCCACGCGCGCCGAAGGGACCTATCGGATCGGCGTATTCGAGCAGCACTGACTTGACTTCAATCGGGACATCGAACACTGTCGGGATCAAATACGTCGACAAATACGGGTTCAAAATTCGCCCATCACGCGAAATCAAGTGTTCCATGACGGCGTAACCGAGCGCTTGCACGACCGCCCCTTCGAGTTGTCCCTGCACCAGTTTCGGATTGATTGCACGCCCGACATCGTCAGCACATACCACACGCATCACACGAACGATGCCCGTTTCAATATCGACTTCGACCTCGACCGCTTGCGCTACATAGCCATAGGCGAAATTTGGTTCGGCTTTCCCTGTCAACGCATCAAACGGTGTCGTTCGTGGTGGGCGATACTGATACGTCGCGACTGCGGGACGTTCTTCAGCGTGCCATTGCTCAAGCGCCTTTTCCGCCGCACCTTTGATCGCGTTGCCAGACATGAATGTCAGTCGCGATGCCGAAGCGCTGCCAGCGGTCTTGGTTTCCGCCGTATCGTGACTAATCAAGCGCACCCGATCGAACGGCACGCCGACCGCCGCCGCCGCCATTTGCGCCATGACGGTATGCGCGCCTTGACCGACTTCCGCGCCACCCGCGCGTACAATCACGCGCTCTATTTCTGCACGTCCGTACAGTTCGATTGTCGCCCAGCTTTGCTCAGGGAATCCGAAGCTGTAGCCGACATTTTTGTAACCGCACGCAAAACCAATTCCACGCTTGATTGCCGGGTCGCTTGACGCTTCGAGTGCCGCATGTGACCATCCAGCATCGTGCGCCGTCCAGTAACTTTCGCGCGCGCACGCTTCGATCACCTGCGGCATACTCACACCCGCCGGAAGCGGCGTGCCAACCGATGTGATGCTGCCTTCATGAATACTGTTCTTAAGCCTTATCGTGATCGGGTCAAGACCGAGCGCCGCCGCCAATTTATTGACCATGCCTTCGGCGGCGAACGCAGCTTGTGGTGCGCCGAACCCGCGAAAAGCTCCGGTTGGGATGTTATTGGTTAAGACCGCGATCGTATCGATATGGACATTAGGGACATCATACGCACCTGACGCCATTAAGTTCGCGTTGGCGAGTACTTTGGTCGATGTGTAATTGTAAGGACCCGCATCCCCGACGATCCGTGCCTGAATCGCAGTGATCGTGCCGTCGCTTTTTGCGCCCCACTTGGTTTGAATCGTGATCGGGTGACGCTTATGGTGGTACAAAATCGATTCGTGCCGGCTCCAGATGATCTTGATCGGCTGTTTAAGCTTCCACACCGCCAGCGCCAGCACGATCTGAATCGACATATCTTCGCGCCCACCAAATGCCCCGCCAATGGCTGGGTAGATGACGCGCACCTCATCTTCATTCAGACCGAGCGCGTGCGCGATTAACTGCTGGTCTTCATGCGTCCATTGCCCAGCCACAACGACCGTCACGCGACCGCGCTCATCGATGTAACCGATGCCCGCTTCGGGCTGCAAATACGCATGTTCTTGATACCCCGTGGTGTAATGCCCTTCAATGACGACATCGGCAGCAGCAAAACCGGCGTCCACATCCCCATGCCGTGTACGATACTGCACCAGAATATTGTTGGCAATATTTGCCTGAATACGCGGTGCGTCCTTTGCCAGCGCTTCTTCGGGGTCAAAGACGCTGGGCAAGTCTTCGTATTCAACGATAATCCGCTTGGCGGCTTCGGCGGCGATCGCTTCGTTTTCCGCCACGACGACCGCAACATTGTCCATATAACAGCGCACAATATCCGCGCCGGGTGTAGGGCTGCCGGGACCACACAACACCGGTTGATCTTTCGTCACCAAACCATATTCATTGAACGGAACATCTTTCGCGGTCAAAATCGCCACCACGCCAGGAATTGATTCTGCATCCTGTGTGTCGATGGTGAGTATACGCGCGTGCGCCCGGTCGCTAAACCGGATTTTCATCCAGAGCTGATGTTCGATATCGATGTCGCCGGGATACGCTGCTTCGCCCGTCACCTTGCTAAGCGCATCGGTGCGGATGATATTGCTGCCGATTACACCATTTCTGCTGCCGTTATCAGTGCTCATGCTAAACCCTGTGGAAGTCGATTGAGTGCTGCGATGTCTTGGGTAACAGTTTTTGCGCCCACCTGTATCCGCGCTGCCTCGCGCGTCAAAATACGCTGCATAATGGCGACCGCCGTCGCATAGGTGGGGTCGATGCCAACATAATTGAGGCTGCCCGCGCCGAGATTGTGACCTTTGGTGAACGGGGTATCCGACGCATAATGCAATAAGCCAATGTCAAACGGCGCATGGTGAAGTGTGACAACTTCGTTTTGTGGGTGGCGGCGCGGGCGGATCACTTCATAGATCGCGCTCAAATACGGACCGGCTTCCATTTCTAAGACGGTATAGCCTTCTCGGTAAAAAACGTCCATGTACTTCGGGTTTTGCAGGAACGTACCGAGCGCGCTGATCGCCTTTTGATTATCCAGTACCATGCCCATCGCCATAAACGGCGCAATATCCTGAGCAGTGAAACAATTGTTGAACAGATAGGAATTTCGCGAATGTTCATCGTGAACGACGTTCGAGATCATCACATCCCCGATGCGCGCGTTGAGCGTTGCCGCTTTGCCCATGATATATACGCCGAGCAAGCGCTCCACGCGTTCGCTCAAGCGCGCTAAAATCTCATACCCACCCAGCCCAAGCGGATAATCAATATTGAGCAAAATCGCGTCGCTTTGCGCCAGCCAGTCAAAACCAATCCCATCCACTAAACGGGGATCAAGCCACTCTGGACGAAGCTTACTTAGATCGATGACCTGTGTTTCCATCTCGAAACCGCGACGACTGGGAATACGATGCACGCCGATCGTCGTTTCGTCGCGCTTTTGCTGTTGGCGCGCTATGCCCGCATCACCCGTGTCTAGGTATTTACGCAGCACGTAGTAAAGAAAGTTGCTTTTGCCACCAATATTTTCGTCGTTGGCGTCTGTTTGCAGGTGATGATATTCCAACAATAAATCGGCGTGTTTACGTTCCTGAATGAAGTCGATCAGGGTTTTTTCTTCGCGTAGCGCGAATCCTGTCAGCAAATTGACCAATGAATGGGTATTGCTGCTGACAAAATACACCGGACGATTTTCGAGATCGATCTCGTCGCGCAAGCTCTCTTTGATCTCGTCCCACCACTGCGCTGTCGCACGTCGGTAATCGGCTTGCGAACCGCCAATTAAGCGCACGCCCAACGTTTTGCGCGCGCGCGCTACTTTGATCAGCGTTGGCACAAAGAACGTCCCCCACGCGCTTTCAAGGCGGCGCAAATCGCTTTTTTCCATCGAAAGCGCGTTGGTTAAAGCATCGAATTCGTCATCGGTCAAGCGTTGAACATGTTTCTCGTTCTGCGCCAAAAACAAGCGTGCGCCCTGCGTTTGAAGCATCGCGTGCAGCTTATTCCATTCCAGTTGATACGCGGTCAGCATGGGCAGTAAGTCATCAATATCCGAACGGCTGACGACGAACACTGCCAGCGTTTCATCTCCATCGTACAGCGTGCGTCGTCGGCGACCCGGCGCAAACACCCGTTCCCATTCGTTGACAGCGTAACCCGCTTCCAGAAACGATTTATCGACTTGTCCGATCAAGACCAAATCGACATCAACCATGGACATTGGCAATCGTTGACTGCTGTAAATAAGCGCGGAAATATCGGGGAACGGACTGCGCGCGTTGACATGCAGCGATGAATCCATCGCCAAATAACTTTCGACCAACGTTTCGATCTGGATGGTATGGGTCGAACGCAGCAGCGAATAATACGTTCGCATATATAACTCAATTTCGCCGCTTCCAGTCGTCGGAACGGTACGATCCATCGGCGCGCTCCCTTTCTATATCGATGTGTCGTCGATTATGGTTTGTCTTTATCGCCAAAACGCTCGCGGTTGACTTCGGTACGCGCTTGCACATTCTCGCGCAGTTTACGATTCAACTGGCGCTGACGTTTGTGTTCCATCTCTTTGTAAGCTTTTCTCTGTACGCGCTCTTTGACAAGATCGGTTTCTTTCACATCGATCATTTTCTTCGGCGTCGCCACCGCCACAATCAATGCGACAATCGTCAATAACACGCCGAAGATTCCCGCTGCGACCAAAAGCTGCAATACCTGCGGCTCAAGCGTATTGCCAAACCGACCGTTTTGCGATTTCAGCCATTCGACTCCATACGGCGCAAGCACATAGGAGATCACGCCGAGTGCGACCGCGAGAAGCAGACCGATAACCGGAAATAGCCCACGACTACGCCGCTTTTGTGCGATCTTAACTTGAGACATTTGATGACTCCTTCACTTGACGAGCGTTCAGGATTGCCTGAATGATCGGGTAGTAACCGGTACACCGACATAAATTGCCGGAAATACTCTGTTCAACTTGTGCTTGCGTCGGTTGCGGGTTTTCTTCCAACAGTTTTGCGCCTGCCATGATCAAACCCGGCGTACAGTAACCGCACTGCACTGCGCCATGTTCGATGAACGACGATTGCAATGGGTGCAGATGTTCGTTTTCTTTCAACCCTTCAATCGTGGTAATTTCTGCGCCATGTGCACGCGGCGCGCCCACCAAACACGACATAACCGCACTGCCATCGAGGTAGACGGTACACGCGCCGCATTCGCCTTCGGCGCAACCCTCTTTTGTCCCCGGCAAGCCAATATCTTCACGCAAGAAACGCAAGAGTGTTTTATGCTGTCCGCTCGTGACGACATGCGTGACCCCATTAATCGTCGTCAAGATGGGCTGTGAATTTTCACTGCCTGGTTGATGCAAAATCGGTGCGTCAAGCGGTTTGGGTGCATTGCCATGATGATCGCCCCACAACATGGCGGGCTGCTGCGGAAAATTTGCGCGTTGTGTGCCCGCTGCCAACGTTTTAAGCGCCCGCGAGACCAGCACGCGCACCATCTCGCCGCGATATGCCGCCGTCCCGCGCACATCATCAATCGGATCGACGGATGCTGCTGCTAAACGTGCCGCTTCGCGTATGGTTTCGGGCGTCAGTGCGCGCCCGATCAGCGACTCTTCTGCGATTGTCGCGTGAACAATCGTCGGCGCGACCGAGCCAAGCGTAATCGCTGCGCGCGTCACAGTATCACCATCCAAGCGTATGATAACGGTCGTATTGACCACTGAAATCGCTTGTGCACGGCGCAAACCCAGTTTGATAAACATACCGCGTTCGTCAGCGCTTAACAGCGGAAAGCTAATCCCAGTCATCACTTCATCCGCTCGCATGACGTTGCGACGCACGCCCGTATAAAACTGGCGAAGCGGAATGGTTCTTTCACCTTCCATCGAGATAAGCGTGACATGCGCGCCAAGCGCCATCAGTGGGGTAATCGCGTCGTTGGCGGGCGATGCGGTGATCAAGTTACCGGCAATCGTGGCGCGGTTGCGGATTTGTGGCGCGCCGACTTCCCAACACGCTTGTACAAATGGCAATGCACGCGCACCCAACAAATCGCTATCGACGATCTGATTGTGCGTGACGAGTGCGCCAAGCGTCACTGTATCGCCCTGACGCGTGATTTGATTGAGACCGGGCACGCGCGTAATGTCGATCAAAACATCGACGCCGCGCCGTATCTGACGATCCAGTTCGATCAAAATATCGGTGCCGCCCGCGATGATGCGCGCGCGTTCACGATATTGCGCCACTATTTCGAGCGCTTCGGTAATTTTGGTGACGGTGAAATATTGACTCCACATGGCGCTATTCCGGTTCCATTTCCAACACAGTGACAGGATTGATATTCATAACATAGGTGTCGCGGTATCCGGTTTCGGTTTGCACCCGCCTATCATACGTATGCACATGCCCATGCAGCATATAGCGGGGTCGAAACATATCCATAAAACGGATAAAGGCGTGCAAACCGCGATGCGGCAAATCATCGCCATCATGAATGCCAAAAGCGGGTGCGTGAGTCACAAAAATATCGACGCCATGCTTTTTTCCGCTTAACCGTTGCAAATACAGCGGCAGCGCAGCTTGCAGAACGAACCCGTTCATTTCGCTTTCGGAATATTGAATAGGACTGTTATTGTATTTGATCGACCCTTCGATCCCAAAAAAGCGAATGCCATGATAGTTGAAATAGCGGCGGTGCAGATTTTCACCACCCGGCGGGCGTTCGACATACCCCGTATCGTGGTTGCCACGCACATAAAAAAGCGGCACGTTCAAGACGCTCGTAATAAATTCTAAGTACGTCGTCGGCATATCACCACAACTCAAGATCATCTCAATATCGCTGTAACGTCGGCGCAAGTGCGCCGCGTTTTCCATTTGCTGAACAACAGTATCGCTCACACACAAAATCTTCACGTCACCCACTCAAGTTCAATCATTGTGTTTTACATCGTCATCAACGCTGATGCTTTGGTCGATATCCCATCGTTTGGTCTCCAAAATCTGTGATTCTTGGTTCGCCTGCATGGGTTCGCCCGTCCCGCCGCGCCGCCGCATTACGATCTCCGCCATGATACTGATGGCGATTTCTTTCGGCGTTTCAGCATTCAGCTCCAACCCAATCGGCGCGACCACACGTGCTAAATCGGCATCGGTCAAGCCGCGTTCCTCTTTGAGCGCTTTTGCCGTCAGCGCCCAGCGACGACGACTACCAATCAAACCAATATAGGGCGCTTTCGTCTTAAGCAACGCCGGAATCAAGTTGATGTCGACGGGTAGCCCGCGCGTCACCGCCGCCACATATGTCGAACGTCCAATGACCATCTGTTCGATGATCTCGCCCGGTTTACACACGATATAACCATCCAGACCCGGCGCATAGGTCGGGTTACAAAAATCATCGCGGTCATCGCTCAAAATGACACGAAAACCTGACCACTTGCCAAGTTCTGCCAGCGCCTTCCCTACATGTCCACCGCCGATGATGACCAGGGTTGGCGGTGCGATGACTGCCTCGATAAAGACTTCGACCGTACCGCCACAAATACCGGGATCGCCCGCCGCAATATCGTTGAGCGTATAACTGCGTGTACGTGCCTGTCCATCGGCACACACGGCGAGCGCTTCTGCGATGACAAGATTTTCCATCTTGCCGCCACCCACTGTCCCAACGCATGAGCCATCGGTGCGTACCAGCATTTTACTGCCAACATGACGCGGCACACTGCCTTGCACGCTGATCACGGTTGCCAGCGCCGCTTCTTGACCTTTATCTTGCGCCTGCAACAGCGCCTCGTAAACCGCTCGTGTATCGTCCATAGTTTGATTGTAAACGCAGATTACGGAATATTCACGTTTCCAAGCCAGAACCGTCCTTGTTCATCACCACTGAATGGCATCAGTCGCTCAAACGTATACGGATCATACAGCCCAACCGCTATCCTGTACGCTCCGCTCGCCACATCGCTGATGTCGATGTCAACGGTGTCTCGAAACCCACCCGGCAGCCAATTTCCCGGCGGCAGCATCCCCCGCCCCGGACGAGAGTCATATTGTTTGACAATGGTATTCAAATCGTCCACCGCGTACAGATGAATGAAGAAAGCGTAATCGCCTTGTGCTCCTCCCGGTGTATACCAGTCGAGCGCAAATTGCATTTGATCAGCCATTAGAGTCAAGCTAGACGTTCTTTGAAGCCTAATTTCAGTATCTTGCCAATAGACGCGTGTGTTATCCCTTTCAGCACGCACATCCTGATAAGAACACAGGTCATAAATATAGTGACGGTATGGCATATACAAGCCATCTGGCACGACTCGCAGTTGAGCAAAGCCATCCTGACCATTGTGATTTGAAAGCCCAATGATGGTTGGGATTTCCACCCATGTTCCAGGCAGCAGCGGGATGACGCGGGTTGCTACTGCTTCATTTTCGCTAAAGACCGTGAATCGACCTGCTTGTGCCGCATGTACGCGTGTGACCAGCAAGTACCGACTGCAAAGCGACCCGTTATCGGCATAGACAGGTGTTAATCTAAAACGCTCCGCGCCGTTGATGCGCCGTCCACCGTCCATTATCGCGCAGTTTTCGACACAGCCAAATGTGCCAAATTGATAAAACTCTGTCGGGAAGCCACCGAGCGCGCCCTGTACCGACCATTGATAGCCATGTTCGCGTTCCGATTCCAAATCACCAACATTGATCGTGGCACGCAGCTGCGCATTTTCGAATAATTCGGGATAAATCTGTGGCAGCACCGACAGCGTTTCAGCATTGTCCGCCGCCGTATAATCAGGGATATAAATCCCCTGTGTATCCGCCGCCAATGCGACATTACGAGTATTGTCGGTTGTGACGGTGTATTGCGCTTGTGGATTCGCGTATAAATCGGTGCCTTGCAAATAGCCTAACCCCAAGCCGTGACCCATGCCATAGCTGGCGATTAAATCGGGTCGCTCACGGATGATCAATTCTGCCACCGCACCAGGACCGTTGCGCCAATAATCCGACGCGCTCGCCGTCGTCAACCCAACGATATCGAGCGTGGTATGACCGCCGATATAACGCATCATACCGACATCATGCACTGCAACCACTGTATCAGGCGGTTCATTATCACGCAGCCACAACCCCATTTGATACGGCTGTGCGTACACATAGCCCACATTCACGATATAACTTCTCAAAAAATCGACGCTCGACAACATGGCGATTATCAGTACGCTGACACCCAAAATCGCCGTGCCTAACCGCCACAACCCTTCGTGTCTTTGTGTCTCTGTGCCTTTGTGTTGTGTTTTGCGCCCTTCTATTTGGCTTAGTCCAACCACCGCCATCAAAAAGAACACCGCGATCATCGGCATTTGATAACGTTTGAAGTGCCAAAACGCCGTATCCAGCGTGCTGATCGCCAACATCATCCCAACCAGCCATACGCCGATCAAGACGCCCAATCCGCGCCGTTCACGTCGCCAAATCAATCTGACAAACCCGACGAACGCCATTAAAGCCACCACCACGCCCAAATAGACGCGCGCGTCGCCGGGGAGATCAAACGCGAAAAACTCGCGCCACATGCGGATAAAGTTTTCCCAAATGCGCCCGATCACATACGCCAGATCGAACGGCACGACCCCAAATAGTGATTTCGCGCTGTTCCCTGTCGCCACCGCCGAACCTGTGACCAGCACATTGGTCAACGGCTGTAATCCAATCGCCAACGACGGAATAAATGCCCCTACCCAACGCCTCGCGCTTTGCTGTTTCGTTTGCGCCTTTGCATTGAATGCCTTGATTAACAAAAACAGGCTGACAAGCACCGCCAAAATCGCGCCTTCTGGTCGCAGCAGCGCGCTGGTCGCCGCGCCGAGGATCGCCACCCCATTACGCTGCGCGATTAACCCATACAACGTCACCAGGACGAACAGCATGACCAACCCTGTTTCCATGCCGCTCATAAAATGCCATGCGGTCGCCCCGTTGATCATGAACGCGACCGCGATGATCACCCCACCCCAACCAGTATTGAGCGCCCGACCCAGTGCGTAAATCAGCCCACCGCTCAGCACCAACGCGACCGCGCCAACGCTCATCGCCCATAAACCGAGCAGCAGCCCCTGAAAACCTATCAAGTACCCAACGGCTAAAATATACGGATACAAAAAGCTGGTCGCACCACTGGTCGGCGGCAAACCTGGGTTGTAGCTATAAAATTCACCCGCTGCGATTTGGCGCGCGTACTGGAAATGAATATACGCATCATCGAGCGGCATGAGTAAATTGCCACGCCCCGCACTTAGGCTCATGCTGATGTACACAATTAGCGTCAACCCCGCCAACGCGCATAGAAATGCCCAGATAACAAGCGGGCGTCTGTTTGAGACGCCCCCATGTGTATTCAGATGCGAGTCATTATTATTGAACTCAGCACTCAGCACTCCGTACTCCGTCCTTTCGTTATTGGCTGTATCCATCGGAGAACGTGTCGATCATCAAATTCACGTCGTCTCCAAGCGGATACAAAATCGGACAGGTCGCGCCGGACTGTACATATTCGCGCACTTTCGCGCGCACTTCTTCTGGCGTCCCACTGGCAGTGATCATCTGCACCACGTCGTCTGGCACGAGCTTCATCGCCGCTTCGATTTGTTCTTCGCTGGCGGGCCATGTCAGCACTTGCCCGATTTCGTCCAACAGTTCCTGGCGGACGCCGCTCGCTTTCATAATGTGCGGCTGCTGACCGAGATATTGTGTGACCAGCTTGCGCGCATTATCCAACGCTTTTTTGCGATCAGAATCGACCGAACACACCACCAACTGCGGACGGTCAATATCATCGATATTTTTGCCCGCTTTGCGCGCACCGATCATTAACTGGTCGAGCGCACCTTCGTTATATTTGGGTGAGACCAGATAATTCAGCACCACACCATCCGCGATTTCACCCGTCAGCGCCATCATTTGCGGACCCGTCGCGCCGATATAGATGGGCACGTTGCGCGGTTCTTTGCGCCCATGCACGACATCGAGTTCAACATCGGTCAAATGGACGAATTCACCATGAAACGTCACCCGCTTGCGCGCCAATAAATCGCGCACAACCTCGACGACTTCACGCATCGCCAGTAACGGCTTTGTACGGGTGATACCGACTTTCGACGCTAACGGATCCCACCACGCGCCAATACCACATATGATGCGGTCTTGCGCCAGATCATCGAGCGTTAAAAACGTCGCCGCGATTACCGCTGCATTGCGCGTCCAATTGTTGATAACGCCGCTGCCGATCTTGATCCGGCTGGTGCGCGCGGCGAATGCCGCCATCGGCACAATCGCATCACGCACGAGACGACTTTCCGCTTGCCAAACGGCTTCAAAACCACTTTTTTCCGCATATTCGACATAACGAATCGCATCCTGCAATGGATGCGCATCTTGCAAATAAAGGGCTACCCTATCCGCCATCAGGTTGTACTCCAAAACGCCGCGACTGAGGGCAGGATTTATACCGCTCAACGCTCACCACTGCAATCTATCAATGGCGCATTACGCCTCATTCGCTGTAACGAACGCCGGTATTGCACCATTTGCGCCCGCTATGCGCGCATAGTTCGCCAGGTCTTCGGGCATATCGATGTCAAGTGCCAACCGCTCACTTTGATACACGTGTACCGCCGCTCCGGCATCGCGCGCCGCTTGCACATGTCGCTGAAAACTCCCTACACCATACGTATATTCAATCAAACCTGGAGGACGGGTCAACATCGCATTCGTGCCATCCAGTAAGCGGTCGGTGGCAATGACAACTGAATTTTCGTCTGCGCCGTGCTCGATTATGCCGAGCACATCGTCACTGGTGACCAACGGCAGATCAGCGGGCAAAATCAATACGGCTTCGCCGCGCAGCCCGATCACTACCTGTGTCGCGCGCGTTAGCGCATGATTTAATTCTGGCGCTCCGCTCTCTTGTACGGTGTGCGCGCCCAAATCGCGTGCAATCGACAGCGCTTTCGGGTCACGGCTGATGACCAGTGTCCCCGCGACACGCGTGATCGGTTTGACAATGCTGATTGTATGGCGCATCAGTGCTTCGGCAAGTTCGTGACGCTGAGTCGGAGAGAGCACGCTTGCCAGCCGACTTTTGGCGTTTGCTAGTGGTTTTACCGGGATGATCACCCACACACTCATGACTTGCCTACCAATCGTTGATCCATTCCAAAACAGTTTGTGCTAGTCCTGCACGCTCAATGTCGTTCGTCATGATTGTATTACACGCAAGGACACGCAAATCATCATGTGCTACTTGCTGATCGCCGTCGCGTTCATCATACACAAATCCGTTGATGACATCGTCATAGTACGCAGCAATCGAGCGCGCAGAAACATCCGTGTAACCTAATTCTGCCATGATTTTGGCGGCAGGACCCTTGAGTGCGCGCCCTTCTACAATCGGACTAATCGCCACGCATGGCACACCGCGCGCACTCACCGCGTTTCGCAATCCTGGAACCGACAAAATCGGCGCGATGCTCAACCACGGATTTGACGGCGCGATCAGAATTGCATCGGCATTGATGAGCGCGTTGATAACTTCATCGGTCATACGCGCATTTTGCATACCTGCATATCGGATTGCCTGAACACGTGGCTGCCAGCGAAATTTGACGAAATATTCCTGAAATTCTAACTCGCCATAATCGCTTGTTTCGATTATCGTCGGCATTTCGTCGTCGGTCATCGGCAAAACCGTATGATGAATATCGAGGTTTTTTGTCAATCGCCCGGTCACAGTCGTCAGCGATTCATTCTGTTTCAAGGCTTGCGTGCGTAAGACATGCGTCGCCATATCCTGGTCGCCCAGCCGAAACCAAGGAGTTTCACCATAACGTCGCAGCGCGTCCAGCATCACAGTCGTATCGCCGCTGACGCCCCAACCGTTAGTTTTATCAACGATTCCAGCCAATGTATACATGACCGTATCGAGATCAGGGCAAATTTTTAATCCATAATGCCAGAAATCGTCGCCTGTATTGACGATGATTGTCAAGCATTCAGGCGGCAGGACTTGTGCCAGCCCATGCGCCAGTTTCGCGCCGCCGACGCCGCCGACCAACACAACGATCTTATCCAGTTCGAGCTTTAGCGCCACAAGATACTCTTTTCAAGTGCGTGTCGAGTTTTAGTTTTGCTTTCCGCCGGGTAGCCCAACGTGATCAACGCCTGCGGCTGCCAATCATCGGGCAAATCGAGCGCTTCCTGAACGACTGTTTGACAAAACAACGGCGCGCACATCCAACATGCCCCTAAACCCGCGTCGTGCGCCGCCAGCAGCAGATTCTGCCCTGCCATCGCTGTACTTTGTGCTGCCATCAAAAATTCGTTCTCGTTCCGGCGCGCGTCGGCGTAGGTATCCATATCTACCATACTCAGACACAATATGATGGCTGCGGGTGCGTTAGTAATGCGCGCATACGATCGCGCTGTATCCGCCGCGATCACCGACTCAGGCACGCCGTCTTTTTCAAGATCGCGCCGTAGTTGATCGCCCATCATGCGTGCCAACTGTTCTTTCTGGGTGCTATCGAGGACGACCGCAAACCGCCATGGCTGACGGTTATGCGCCGATGGTGCCCATATCGACACTTCGATCAAGCGCTCGATGAGCGCGCGCGGCACTGGTTGATCGGTATAACGTCGAATCGACCGACGTTCGAAGAACAGCGCAGAAATATTGTCCTTTGCGTTGAGCAAAGCACACCTCAGTTTATAGGTATCTTGATTATCAACCCCATCAGGAAATGGTTTGCCCGCAAGTTGGGCAAGAACGGGGATACAGCAGGTAGACGTTATTGACGATATAAATCTTGTTCAGGCGGGCGCACTAAGTCAACGGCACGTCCATCGACCGAAGGGTGCGATAAGCCGCGTACATGTACAACGGGCAAGCCTTCCGCGCCTTCGCCTGTCAGCAATGCCGCCGCTGAGGCAACCATATCAGCGTATCCAGTCATGCTAATCTTTAGGACGCGCCCGAACATATCCGGCTTACCCCGCAAGTCGAGCAAACCTGGCATTCCCGCGACACCAATTGCGACCCCGACGTTGCCAAACCGAAACGGACGCCCATGCGAGTCACTGATGACAATGCCCATAGTTGCGCCTGTCAACGTTTTTAATCCAGCGCATATCCGAGCAGCGCTGGCATCAGGGTCGAGCGGCAGCAGAAGTGCGCTTTTATCATCACCATCGACGTTCGATTGATCGATGCCCGCGTTGGCACTAACAAATCCGAGCCGATGACGCACTACCAGCACATTAGGTGCCGCACGGCTGATTTCCGTACTTTCGCGCAGCACGAGTTCAACGATGCGCGGGTCTTTTCCAGTGATTGCTGCCAGTTCGTGCGCGTGGTCGCTCGGCGTAATGCTGCCGACATCAATTTGTCTTGCTTCAGCCTTCGAGACGATCTTGGAAGTCACGACCAGCGCGTCACCGTCTTGAGCGTCGATTCCTGCCCGCTCCAAACCTGCGGCGATAATCTCAATCAGATCATCGCCTGCCTGAATACGTGGAATACCTTGTAGCGCTGTTAAATGAAGCGGTTCGGTCACGACTCTAAGCCCGTAATACGAATGCCACTGCCCTTGACTCCGTATTTACGATTGATATACAGCAAAATCGGGGTCAAACTTTCTGCCGCTACCGCGTTTGCTAAGGGACCCGCGTCAATCCCCTTCATTCCCGCCGCTTCGACAAGCTTGATCACATCCTGTTTCGCTGCCTCGTCGTCACCGGTGACGAGTACATCGCATTGAACTTCTGTACTGGGGTCGCCCATTTTTTCCGAGCTGACATTTTGAAACGCACTGACCACGCGCACGCCGTCGCCCACGATCGTTTGTGCTTCCAATGCCGCCGCGCTGCCTTCAGGGACGGTCACAGTACGAAATTTCGGTGGCACGAGCGGGACCGTTACATCGACCAGGATTTTACCTGCCAATAAGTCGCTTACACCTTCCAGCGTATCTCGATGTGCTCCGTAGGGCACGCTCAACACGACTAAATTGGCTTCTGCCGCCGCCGCGCGATTATCCATCCCGACAAGATACTCGCCGCCAAGTTGTTGATTGAGTTCTGTCGCGCGCGCTTGCGCTTTTTCGGCGTCGCGCGACCCGATGATCACACGATAGCCGTTCAACGCCCATCGCATTGCCAAACCACTGCCTTCTTTACCCGTGCCGCCTAAAACTGCAATCGTGAGTAGGGTACGTTCGCTGTCCGTCATGATGGCGTTATCCTAAGTCTTTAGGTTTTCCGAATGAATAGCCATGAATTTTAGCGCATCCCCGTACCCCGTGTAAGAGTGACCTCATCTATCCGTTAGCATCGCGTAAGGACTCGCCATTAGTTTAGAGGTACTGAAATTCGAAAATCGAGACACCTTACGTGTTGAAAACTTCATTATTCACCTTGTCGGTTTTAATCATTTCTGGATTGCTCCTTTTTCGTGTCGTTAATGCACAGACGGAGACTATCGTGCCAGAGTTATCCAATTTTGGAGCTGCTCACGAACTCGAAAGTGTCTCATTTTTCAACAGTGATCAACCGCTGCGCCTCGAACATTTGCGTGGACAAGTGGTGCTTATCGAATTTTTCACCTACACCTGTATCAACTGCATCCGTACAATCCCGTTTGTGCAGCAATGGCATGAAACCTATGCCGCCGATGGTTTGCAGGTGATCGGTGTGCAATACCCAGAGTTCGCTTTTGAGCATGATTTCGACAATATTCAAGTCGGCACAAGCGAACTCGGTATCACCTACCCTGTTGCGATTGACAATCTGGGCACAACATGGCGGGCATATAACCAGCGGTATTGGCCCACCATCTATTTGATCGATAAAACGGGCACGATTAGATATCGGCGTATCGGTGAAGGTGCATATGACGTGACCGAAGCCGCTATTCGAGCGCTGCTCGCTGAACCCTACCTGGAAACCACCGACGAACCTACTGCTGACACAATCGTGTATGTGACGCCTACCACAGAGCTGAACGTGCGCGCACAGCCCGACGAAACCAGCGCACGACTGGGCAGCGTTACTTCTTCGATGACATTCATCGTTTTGGAAGAACGCGAAGGCTGGGCACAAATCGAGTACGATGATTCAATTGGTTGGGTTTCAACCGACTATGTCAACCGTTCGGAGCTATAGCGGCGTAGTGTTGATAGCGTTCCCACACGCCCGGCGCAAGTGCAAGCGCAGCCCGCGCGATCTCAGCCTCGTCAAGCGTCAACAGTTGACGGTCACGCATCAGGACGCGACCGTCAACAATCGTCGTCGTCACCATCGATGATTCGAACCCAAAGACAACATGCCAGGCGATATTGTCCGCTGTAAATGGCGTAAAAGGATGATAGTCTACGAAGATAAGGTCTGCCGCCGCGCCAACACCTATCCAGCCGACATTGTCGCCAAAAAACAACGACGCAAGCAGCGCATTGTTGCGCGTCGCCATCTGCGCGATATCTGCGCCGTTAGCGCTGCGTGGGTCGCGGCTGGTCACTTTATGCAGAAAATACGCAGCTTTCCATTCTTCCCACATCGCGTTACTAAAGCCATCATTGCCCAAACATGCAAACGCGCCAGCACGCATCATCATATCCAACGGCATCGCGCCGACCGCGTTATTCATATTCGAGCGCGGCTGATGGGTAATCGTCATGCCCGTTTGTACGAGTAACTCCAACTCGCTTTGGTCGATATGCACGCAGTGCGCGGCGATATTGCCACCCCCAAGCAATTCATATTCGGCAAGGCGATGCACGACCCGCTTCCCGTATTTTCGTAACGAGTCGTCTTGATCGGCTTCGTGCTCCGCGACATGAATATGAATCGGGTCGTCGTGTCCGTTATCAGCGCGCGCATTCAGCAGTCGGATGAATGTCTCATCGCTCAACGTCATGCTGGCGTGCAGCCCGATCATGCCACGCACGCGCGGATGCTGGCGCATTTTATTGATGAAGCGGATATTTTCTGTTAAGCCCGCATCGGCTTTCTCGATGCCGTCGCGGTCGCTGACTTCGTAACACAACACCGCGCGCACGCCCGCTTGTTCTACCGCTTGCGCGATCACATCCAGACTGCCATCGATAAAGTTTGGGCTCGCATGATGATCAAACAGCGTCGTCGTTCCGTGCTTGATCGCATCAACCAGGCATACCAGTGCGCTGGCGCGCACGCTGTCGGCGTCGAGCGCTTTATCGAGTGTCCACCACAAACGCTGCAAAATCTCAGGGAAATCTTTCGGTGGCGCACCAGGAATCGCCATGCCACGCGCGTACGCACCGTAAAAATGCGTGTGCGCACAGATGCTGCCGGGCATAACCAATTGACCGCGTGCGTCCAAACGTTCTTCTGCCGGATATTTCGTGACAAGTTCGCTTGTGTTCCCCACAGCGCGGATGATGCCGTCGCTGATATACAGCGCGTGGTCAGTCAGCACCTGGTTCGGTGTCCCCCACGTCACAACGGTCGCATTGGTGATCAACATCATTCAGTCTCCTGGCAAGCTCATCATGATCGCACCACCCTTGCGCGCGATCTCCGCTAAAATTTCTCGCAGAATTTCATCGTCATCTTTGCTGCGATCCAATAGATATACCCCATCGCTCGGTTGTGTCGATACTACGACTTCGCCTAACTTACATGGAATACGGACGCCAGGCGCGGCGCGATCGGCTTTGCGCTCCGCCTCCCACAAGCGCGCGGGGTGAATATCGTGCTGTTGTAAAGCGTAAAAAACGCGGTCAACAAAAAAATCAGACTCGCTGTATAAATCTGCAATGACCGATGCCGCTTCAAACCGATCCCACGTCGTAAATATGAAACTAATAGGGCGTTTCGTTGGGTTCGTTATCGGTGGGTCTTTGGCAATCAGGTCGTTAAACTGCACCTGATAATATATCTCGCCCGCACGTGGATGATTTGTCTCTTTGGGCAACAAATCACGCCGATATGCCAATTCGATGCCCGTTTTTTCGGCATAATAATAAACACCGGGCGGCTGGTTTTTCGCCGCCGCCCCACTCAAGAAAAAGGCAAGAAACTCGGTATGCACGCCCTTCAACATTCGTGCTTGTGGAATGCGATACCAATGTTCCGCCTTCAAAATATCAAGGTCACGCTTACGCGATACAACGCCGACAAGCACGCGATCCTCTGCGAATATCAACGGACTTCTTTATACCTCCGCGGGTTCGCGTTCCCGCAGCTCATTTAAGCGTGCGTCGATTTCGGTGACGCGGCGCTGATGCCCGATCCACCATTCTGGATCGCGCTGTGCGTCCAGTTCTTCCACAGTCTTACCCTGTTGTTCAACCCAGGTGTAGTACTTAAGATTATGCCAGCGCTCCTGTACATCGGGCGTTCCCAGTTGTGACCAGTCGGTGTGCATCGCGTGGAAAATGCCTTCAACGCGACCCACCGCCGCCGCTTCGTCAAGTTTGCCGTAGTGCGCTGCCATATCATCCATAACGGAGTAATAGCGGTCGAGGCTGTCGGTCGCCGCTGTGACGATAACATCACCCGCGCCGAGCTTGTAAAACTTCGCCGTTTTAATCGCACCGAGCACATTGCAGATTCCGCTGATGCCAAACAGCGTGCTAAGATGTTCGACCGTCGCTTCGTCGATGCCATAACGCGTGACGAGCACGCGGCGCGCATCTGGTTCAGCAAGCAGTTGTAAACCCTTTTTGCATTCCATATCGTCGATGCACATGAGCGCGTCCATATTCCATGTGTTGTGAATCCACGTCACATGTTTATCGCCAATGCCTTGAATATCATGCGCACCGTAACCGTTGTTATACAGGGTCGGGCACTGAATTGGCTCTAAACCGACGTTTCGTGCATCTGGAAAAACCTGCTTGATGCGGTCAGCCGCCGCATTCGTGCCGCCGCTTCCCATCGCCCACACAAACGCGGCGACCTTACCGTTGCCGATTCCGCGCGCCTGTAACTCGACTGCTAATTCACAGATGGTATTGCCAGTCACATGGTAGTGAAATCTATAATTCCCCATCTGCTCGAATTGGTTCAAAATGCGAATATTCGGGTCGCCTTTGCGTAAACGATGGGTCTCATCGTAGATTTCTTTCACATTGCTCTCTGAGCCGACGGTCTTAATGACGCTCGCGCCATAGCTTTCGATGCGTTCGAACCGTTCGCGGCTCATGCCCTCTGGCAGCACAACCAGGCTTTTGCAGCCCATACGCCCGCCGACCCATGCGCCGCCAATGCCATAATTGCCTGTGGAAGGCCACACCAACGTATGCATTGAGGGGTCAACTTCGCCAAATAATTCTTTTTCCAGCAGTACGGAGTACGCCGCGCCGACTTTATGACTACCCGACGGAAAGTGTTTGCCGATCAAGACGACAATTTCGGCGTCGATTCCGGTAAGCGCTTTCGGCAGCACGACATAATTGACATCATCATGTTCATTGCGCCAGGTGATGTTAAACAGATTGATCGGGTCAAGCGGCTGTGTATGTTTGGCTGCAATCGCCTGTTGGCGAATAGTGGGGTCAATCTTGTGAGGGTGCAGCATTTCCTCAAACGTGGGTCCGGTGATCACGGGGTGTCCTCATCTAATTTAAGCTGGTGTTCCAGCAATCGAATTTCATTCAACAAATCATCACGGCGGCGTGATAGATCGCGGTAGTGGACAAGTTCATCCGGCGTCATCTCGTGTTCTTTTTTGCCGCCACGATCTGCGATGTACGTGTCGATTTCTTCGTCCAGTGCTTCGTAGTCGAGCGCCATCTGTCGGTAGCGCTGTATATCGTCCAACAATCCTGAATCATCGGTCATGATCACCCTTTCGGAATCGCCGCCTGTACATCGTTTACGGTTTCAGCATGGACAAGCTGCGGCGTTTCGGACACGGTTTGCAGACCGTTCACCATTTGCGCGATGCTCGGCGGCATCACGCCTGAAATATGATCCAACCCCGTGCGTGACGCAACTATATACAGCGGTCTATCACGAGTTTCATCATAAACACGCGCCAGATATTGACCAAGAATGAACAAGAAGAAAAACTGGAACGAACTCATCAACAAAACAATCGTGATAGTCGTCGCTTGTCCACCGAAAAACGTCGGTCCAAAAAAGACGCGCAGCAGGGCGACGATGGGAATCGCCAGCAGTGCGAGCATACCCAATATCGACGCCACATAGATCATGATCTGCAATGGAAAATAGGAGAAACTGGTAATCGCATCACTGGCAAAACGGATCATCTTCGTGAGTGGATATTTGGTTTCGCCCCAGTTACGTGCTTGACGGATATACTGCACGCCCGTTTGCTTAAAGCCTGCCCAACTTGTCATGCCGCGAATGAAACGATTATGTTCGCGCATGATTTTGAGGACTTGTACGACTTTCTCGTCCATCAAACGGAAATCGCCCGTATCGATGGGAATATCGACATCGGTAATACGATAAATCAGCCGATAAAACAGCTTTGCCGTAAACAGCTTGAACGGACTTTCGCCCAGGCGTTTTTCGCGCACGGCATACACCACCTCGTAGCCGGCTTTCCAGCGTTCGATCATATCCAAAATCAATTCCGGCGGGTCTTGCAAATCGGCATCGATCAGCACGACTGCACGCCCTTCTGAATGGTCAATTCCGGCAGTTACGGCGGTTTGATGACCAAAATTGCGCGCGAAATTGATAATCTTGATGCGTGGGTCTTGTGCAGCGATGGCTTGCAGCATTTCGAGCGAGCGATCTTTGCTGCCGTCGTTAACGCAGATCAGTTCCCAGGTTTCACCGGTCGACTCCATGACTTCGCTAATCCGCCGATGTAGTTCGGGGATATTGCCTTCTTCGTTGTAGATTGGCGCGATAATCGAATAGACAGGTTGTTCGCTCATAGTTATCCCAGTTTTAGCGCATTTTTAATCGAGTCAAGTGTTGGAGCGACTCGCAACCCGGCTGTGACCGATGCTTGCGCTCGGCGTATATCTTTTAAACCATTACCAGTGAGCAAAAACACCACGCGCTCTTCAGCCCGTAAGTACCCTAATTCTAACGCACGTTTTGCGCCTGCGTAAATAATCGCGCATGAAGGTTCGCAAAATACACCCGTCAAACGTGCCAACCGTGGGATGCTGGCGATGATCTCGTCATCGGGAATCGCTATAAACGCGCCGTCGGTTTCGCGGATAGCACGGAGCGCTTTTGCCCGATCACGCGGTAGACCTGCCGAAATGCTGTCCGCAATGGTGATTGCATCGACCGGAGTCATATCCGCCGCCAAAATTCCATTTTCCCAGGCATGAACAAGTGGTGAACTTCCTAATGCTTGGACACCGATTAAGCGAGGAATCTGCGTAATCCACCCCAAGTTGAACAAATCCACAAAGCCTTTGTGCACGCCCGCAATGATATTGCCATCACCGGCGCTAACGATCACGGCGTCGGGCATCTCCCAATCGAGTTGTTCGGCTATTTCGTAGGCGACAGTCTTTTTGCCTTCAGTCGTGTACGGGTTGATTCCGGTATTACGGCAGTACCAGCCTTGTTCAATACACATTTGATAACACAGATCGAACGCGACATCATACGACTCTTCGACGAGCAAAACCGTCGCGCCATAAACCAACAACTGCGCGATTTTGGCTTCGGGCGCGCTCGCTGGCACAAAGATGATCACATTGATTCCATCGACCGAGGCACCCACGCCGCTCAATGCCGCCGCCGCGTTGCCTGTGCTGGCGGTGCTTACGGTTTCAATCCCCTGCTCCAATGCGCGCGCGACGATCAAGGCGCTGGCGCGGTCTTTGAGCGATCCGGTTGGGTTTGCGCCATCATCTTTGACCCACGCCGCACGCAAACCGAGATCAGCCGCCAGACGCGGCGCATCGTAGAATGGCGTGTAGCCGACTCGGAGCGGCGGCACTATGCTGTCGGGATTGAGCGGGAGCAAGTCACGATAGCGCCACATTGAGATTGTGCGCCCCGCGCCAATCGCGTCACGGTCAAGGCTGGATCGTAAAGCGTCGTAATCGTACAGCACATCGAGCGTCCCGACCTGACCGCACACCGGACAGGTGTATTCGACTTCACCCGGCGCATACTCGCGTTGACAAATGCTGCACTTTAACTGCGAAACCACAGCCATTTTTCTCTGTGTCCTCTATGTCCTCTGTGGTTCAAGCTTTATCCCGGAATCACGCGCGTCCCGGTTTCGCCGCGCAGCGCGCGTGCCAGGTTCGGCGGATCAGTGATGACCGCCATCGGTCCGCCCATCTTGACGAACTCGACCGCCGCTTCGATTTTAGGCAGCATACTGCCGGGCGGAAAATGCCCGTCGCCAATATAGCCCTGTGCTTCTGCCAGCGTCATTTGATCGATGTCGCACATGCCCGGCTTGTTGTAGTTCAAGCACACTTTTTCTACGCCCGTCGAAATGACGAGTAAATCAGCGCGCAGCATTTGCGCGATCAAGCTGCTGGCACGGTCTTTGTCGATGACGGCACTGGTACCGCGCAATTCACCGTGTTGATCGCGGATCACTGGGACGCCGCCGCCGCCGACCGCGATCACGATGTAATCGTTCATGATCAGCGCGCGAATGGCGTTAATCTCTTGGATCGCCATCGGCTTGGGCGACGCGACGACGCGCCGCCAGCCACGACCGGAGTCTTCGACTACGTTCCAGCCGTCTTTTTCAAAGCTGCGCGCTTGATCTTCGGTCATAAAGCCGCCAATGGGCTTATTGGGGTGTTGAAATGCCGGATCATCAGGATCGACGCGCACCTGTGTGATGACGGTGACAATCGTGCGGTTGATTCCGCGCCGACGCAGCGCGTTATCGAGCGACTGCTGAATCATGTAGCCAATCGCGCCTTGCGTATCTGCGACGATCAAATCGAGCGGCACGGTGTGAACTTCGTGCGCGGCGAGTTCGGCGCGGCGCATGATGTAGCCGACTTGTGGTCCGTTGCCATGCGTGATGATCACGTTCCAGCCTTCGGCGATCATGTCCGCAATGTGTTCGCAGGTGACGCGCACCGCGTCCCACTGGTTGATGACTTCGGGGTGTTTGGGGTCAAGGATGAGCGAGTTTCCGCCGACGGCGACGGCGGCAAGTTTAGTGGGCATGAAAATTCCTATAAGTCGTCAAGTGTTTTGGCACTTCTCAGTCGATCAAGATTTGTGTACAGAATATTTTGAAGATGCTTTAATCGGCTTCCTCGTTGAATAGGCATATCAAGTTTTTGAGGTTCATCAGCGAAATTAACAACAAATTTGCCACTATCTTGCCAAGGTTCGATTGAACTTATAGGAGCAAAATAGGTGATTGCTGAGCGAGGTGCAGTTTGATATACCGCAAGATATTTGATTTGTGGACGCAGTACACCCAGTCTAATGGCATACCAACGATTTTCGCCTATAAAAACTTCATTAAATCCGTCGATATTTGCAGGCACAACAACTGTGTTAATGTTATCAGGATCACGAGCAAGGGCATTCGATTTTGTTATGATTGAAATTGCGGAAGGCGAAAATGGTTCAAATGTATAAAATTGCTGTCCATCGTGATTTTGATAACGAACCAATTCAATGGTTTCAACGGGAAATTTGAGACGAGTCGCCAAGATTGTATTCAACCGTTCTGGCATTTCGTCGATTATGAGGAGTGCAGCAAAATCTTTATGCACCATCACGTCTAGAAAATGATCTATATTGCGAAATTCATTCTTTGACCAATACTCATTGCATTTACTCAACGCTATAGGATTTTCTTTTAGAGCATTCATCAGTACTTGATGAATTTTTCTAGGTTCATTCACAATTGATAATGAAAACTCAAGTAACTGTACGGCGATATGTCGAAGCGAATCATGTTCCGCTAGTTCATTCTCAACGACATAAAGACGTGGGGGATAAGATTTGAGATCAATCAAATAACCGTCAGGTATATTTTTATCCACTTTTTTCTTTACATCGAGATAAACGCACGACGTTCCAAACAACCTTTCCTGTACTTGCAAAATAGCGGATTCTAAATCTTTTTCATTAGCATAGGGAACACGCTCATAATAGTTCGTTGATGCCCAAATTAAGGTCATGTTGTTAGCTCCATAAAAGTAATTAGGCGCGATCTCAATCGCGCCTCAAATCCAGTGATGAATGTTACGACCGCATCGTCAGCGCCATTGCCGCTTTTTGTACATGCAGACGATTTTCGGCTTCGTCGTAGACCACGCTTTGATGTCCTTCGATCACCTCGTCGGTGACTTCTATGTTGCGATCCGCTGGCAGACAGTGCATATAAATGGCGTCTTGTTTCGCCATCGCCATACGGCGCGAGTCGGTAATCCAGTCGGTGTATTTGCCGCCAATTTGCTTGGATTCGTCTTTGTCTTCGGTTGTCATCCAGCAGCCCCACGACTTGGGGTACACGATGTCAGCATCTTGAAAGCCCGCATCGAAGTCGTCGCCAATCTCGAACGAACCGCCGCCGCGTTTGCTGTTCTCGCGCGCTTGCTCCACGATGTCCGGCATGAGCGCAAATTCTGGCGGATGCGTCAGGCGCACATTCATGCCGTAGCGCGTCATCATCAAGATCAAGTCTTGCGGCACGCTCAACGGCTTTTGATAGCTCGACGCATAGGCATAGCTGACATTGATCGTCCGTCCGCGCAAATCACGCCCGAAGCGTTCTTGGATCGTCATCAAGTCCGCCAAGATTTGGAACGGGTGATAAATATCATCCTGCATATTCAACACCGGTACGCGGCTGGCGGCGGCAACATCGCGGATATATTGGTTGCCGAACTTCCAATCGCATTGGCGAATGGCGATCCCATCGCAGTAACGCCCGATGATCTCACCGATCTCTTTGGCGGTATCGCCGTGACTGATCTGCGTGCTTTCGCTGTCGATAAACTGGGCGTGACCGCCCAACTGCGCCATGCCCGCCTCAAAGCTGACGCGCGTGCGCGTGCTGCTAAAGAAGAACAGCATCGCCAGCACTTTATCACGTAGATAAGCGTGCGGTTCGCCCAACGCCCGTTTGCGTTTCAAATCCCACGCCACATCGAGCAGCGTGTCAATTTCATCGCGTGTCCATTCTTGAGTCGTGATCAAGTCACGGTTGCGTAAATCGGTCTGCATGGTGGGACATCATCCTTGTCATATCGCGGCGGGTTAAAACCCACCGCTAGCGAAAAAACTTGGAAGCGCACGAAAGGCGCTTTATACAACCCCTTCAGTGGGCTTGCAGGTTTTTATTTTAGACGTATGACTTCAGCCTACGGCGGTCTCTCTACGCTTGAGTCAAAACTGATACTCGTCCCAACTCGGATCGCCCATAACAAAAGCATCGAACGCTGCTTCATTGCGTTCAAATTCGTCGCTGTCGTTGTAGGCGTCCAACGCTTCCTGGCTTTCCCATTCTTCAAGCATCAAGAAGCGGTTGGGCGTGGTGACATCTTCAAAAATATCGAAATTGAGACACCCCGCCTGTAAGCGCTCATGCGGCACAAGCGCCGCCGCGAACGCGATAAACTCGCTTCGTTTGTCGGCGATGATACCGAATTTTCCGGTGATTAAAATCATGCTGCGCCTTTCGTGTGTTATTTGCGTGTGATCAAGGCGGGCAGCAGTGCGTACCATTCGGTCGAGCGTACTACATCGTCGAGCGAGACCTGATCGATGACCGTGTGCGCGTGGATTTCGTCGCCGGGACCAAATCCGATGCTCGGAATGCCCGCTTTACCTGTCCAATACGTACCGTTGGTCGAAAAATCCCATTTGCCCGTCGGCATCGTGCCGCCCCACAGCAGTTCACCCGCCGTCACGCCCGCCTGTACATACGGATGATCCGCGTTGAGCGCCCACGCCGGATAGATTTTCTCGACTTCAAACACGAACCCGGTATAACTCGGATCGTCGTAATGCAAAATCGACGCGCTGATATCGGCACGATCCCCGACGACGCCTTGAATCCGCTTGAGTTCTTCAAATGGGTCTTCACCAAATGTGACACGGCGGTCGATGAAAATCGTCGCTTCGTCGGGGACGGCGTTGATGCTCGGCGTTTTGACATGCATATCGGTGACCGTGATGCGTCCGTGTCCCAAAAACGGATCGTCGCCAAGTTCTGGCTCAAGCTGGCTGATCGCGTCGATGATGGGCAGCAGCTTGTAGATCGCGTTATCGCCCAAAAAATTACTGGCGGCGTGCGCGCTTTTGCCTTTGGCAACGACCTGCATTTCAACGCGCCCTTTGTGCCCGCGATATACCTGCATTTTGGTCGGCTCACCCACGACGACAAAATCGGGGCGGATGCCGTCGACTTCAACGAGTGCGTTCGGGGCGATACCGTCACACCATTCTTCCATGTTGCCAAAGTAATAGGCAGTGATGCCATCGAGCAGACCGAGATCGCGCGCCAACGCCAACCCGTAGATCATACCTGGCGTGCTGTTCTTTTCGTCGCACGCGCCGCGCGCGAAGAACACGCCGTTTTCGACCTTGCCTTGAAACGGATCCCATTCCCATTCTTCCGGGTCGCCAATGCCGACGGTATCAAGATGGCTGTCGTACAGCACCTTGGTCGCGCCGTCGCCAATGCGCCCGACGATATTGCCCATCGTATCAAAAAACACGTCGTCAAAACCGAGCTTGCGCATTTCGGCTTCAGCACGTTCGCACACCGCAAGGATTTGACTGTCATAACTGGGAATCGCGCACAAGTCTTTCAAAAATGTAATGATGTCGTCGCGCTGTGCGCTCACACGCGACCGAATTGAGTCGATCACCGATGGATCGACCAGAGAATGCTGCTGCGTCATGTTTTACCCTTGTTTGAAAGCGAATTCGACGTAAGGATCGTTGGTGTCCTTAACTTTCCCATAATTCAAGATCACAATGCGTGAGTCCAACGCCGCAATTTTTGCAATACGCTCGTGGTTGGTTAGCGGATGCCAGCGTGAAAACAGCGCGTATACCACGTTGCCAGGTTTGAACGTGACATCGCGAGGATTGAGATCAGAATATTCCAGCATGTTCATAATTTCGTTGACAGGCAGCGCGATATACTCGACAGGCGCAGCGGGCGCGGCAGGTTGTGTCCCGTCGGATGCTGCGTTCGTCGCTGGACGAGGCGCGGCGGGTGTTGAAGTATTGGTTGCAGGCTCAGCGGTGATTGTTTCGCCCTTTAACGTTGCTGCCAATTCGGTCGCCGCTCGATAATAACCGTCTGCCATGCCACGATAATACTGTGCCTGTCCAGCGTCGGCGTTACTTTTGGCGTCACGCGCAAAGTCCCGTGCCTTGATCGCCCATCGATTCGCTAATGCCCGCAATTCGTTAAGTAATTCGTTGCTATTCATGGCACATCCCTACACGAACAGGTCAATGACTTCAAAGGTTTCAACATCGACCAAGCCGATGTCAGTCAATTTTAGCTTGGGAATGACTTCCAGCGCCATGAAGCTCATCGCCATGAACGGATCAAACATCTGACTGCCCATCGTCCGCGCTGCTGCGATCAGACCGTCGTAATTACGGCGCACCTCATGGATCGGCGCTTCGCTCATCAACCCGGCGATGGGAAGCGCCAGCGACGCCACGACTTGATCGCCATCGACCGCCACCAAGCCGCCACCCATTTCAATCACCGCATGCGCTGCGCGCCGAATACTATCGTCATCTGTGCCAATAACAACAAGGTTGTGATGGTCATGCGCGACCGACCCGGCAATCGATCCCCGTTTTAGACCAAATCCGCGAATGAAGCCCTTGCCGATATTGTTACTGGCACCGTGACGTTCGATCACGATCATCTTGAGCATATCGCGTTCTACATCGGATACCGCGTAACCATCTACGATCCGCGCATCGTCTACAGTGTGACCTGTCACGACTTGATCAGCGTAGCCTTCGATGACGTGAACGCGCGACCCACGCGCAGGAATGGAAACATCGAACGTGCTGGTGGCGTTCATCGACGCGCGCAAGTGAACCGGCGTAAGCGGCGGACTGGCGAAAGTCATCTGTCCATTTTGCGCGATCAACACGCCATTGCGGTACACGAGTTCGGCGTGCAATTCGTTGATATCGGAGAATACCACCATATCGGCGCGACGACCCGGCACGACGGCTCCACGATCAAACAGCCTAAACCAGTTGGCTGTGTTGATCGTCCCCATGCGAATTGCAGTCATCGGGTCGATGCCTGCGGCAATTGCCGTGCGAATCATCATATCGATACTGCCCTTATCGAGCAGATCACCCGGTTGACGGTCATCGGTGCAAAAGCAGAACCGATGTTGATTTTGCGGCGTCACAACGGGCAGCAACGGCTTGAGGTTGTGCGTGGTGGTGCCTTCACGGATCAAAATAGTCATGCCCAACCGAAGTTTCTCACGCGCTTCTTCGGGGGTAGTACATTCGTGATCGCTGCCAATCCCAGACGCTGCATACGCATTGAGCGCGTATCCAGTCAGTGACGGGCTGTGACCATCGATAGGGCGATGTTTGAACAGTTCCAGTTTATCCAATATGCGTTCATCACCCGCCACCACGCCCGGATAATTCATCATTTCGGCTAAACCAATGACCCATTCATCCGCCAGCAGTGCCGCCAGATCATCGGCTTCCAGCCGTGCGCCACTGGTTTCCATGTGGGTAGCTGGCACACAACTCGATGCCATGACGAAATTGTTGATCGGGCTATGCCTGGAACGTTCCAGCATGAAGCGGATGCCATCCAAACCCAGTACATTAGCGATTTCGTGCGGGTCGGTGATGATGCTGGTCACGCCGCGCACCGCGACAGCACGCGCAAACTCGGGGGGCGTACACAGGCTGCTTTCGATATGGACATGGGCATCGATGAACCCAGGTGCGACATAACGCCCGCCAAGATCGACCTCGTGTGCAGCGCTGTAACCCTGCCCCAAACCGACAATATAACCGTTATGGACGACAATATCAGTTGGGTAAATTTCACCAGTCAACACGTGGATCAAGCGAGCGTTCTTGAGAAGTAAATCGGCTTGAATATCCCCACGTGCGGCGGCTATTCGGCTAGAAAGTGTCATCGTTGGTCAGCCTTTCTGGATCACTCGATACCCATAGCGGATTAGACGTGTTCACCACGAATCAGGCGGCGCGAGATCGTGTTATGGCGTTCGATCAGTGGGCGCAGTTCGGTGGTTTGCAGCACACCGTAGCGCACCGTCACGCGCCCGTTAATCACGCTGTAATCGACGGTTTGCGGCGCGCATAAGACCAACGCTGCGACCAGGTCGTTCCCTGCGCCGGCAAACGCCAGGGTATCGACCCGAAAGGCGATAAAGTCCGCCATCATACCTGGCGCAAGCGCGCCAATGTCGTCACGTCCCAACACAGCCGCTCCACCTAAAGTTGCCAATTCTAATGCTTCGCGCGCAGTCATCCCAAGTGGATCACCCATTGCCCGTTGCAGCAGCATCGCCATGCGCGCTTCGCCCAGTAAATGCCCGCTGTCGTTCGACGCCGATCCATCGACGCCTAAACCCACCGGAACACGAAAATCCAACATGCGGCGGATCGGCGCGATACCCGATGCGAGACGTAAATTGCTCGACGGACAATGACATACCCCTGTTCCGGTGCGCCCGAACAAACTGATCTCGCGTTCGTTCAAGCATACACAGTGCGCGTGCCATACATCCTGACCAACCCAATCGAGCGAGCGCGCATAATCACCGGGCAGCAGACCAAATTTCTCCAGGCTGTACGCGACATCGTCGGCGGTTTCGGCTAAATGGGTATGCAATCGAACCTTGTAGCTGCGCGCCAGCGCCGCCGATTCGCGCATAAGATTTTGGCTGACCGTGAACGGCGAACACGGCGCGACCACGATGCGAATCATCGCGCCGCGTTTCGCGTCGTGATACGTCTCAATCACACGGCGCGTATCGCGCAATATCGCTTCTTCATTTTCGACTAAATCATCCGGAGGTAATCCACCATCGGTCTCGCCAACGCTCATCGCGCCGCGCGCCGCATGGAAACGCATTCCAATTTCGATCGCCGCGCGGATTTCGTCGTCCAACTGCGCGCCGTTGGGATACAAATACAAGTGATCGCTGGAGGTTGTGCATCCAGACAGCATTAGCTCTGCCATGGCGAGCTTGGCAGACACGTGAATCGCGTCGCCATCGAGTCCGCGCCAAAGTGGATACAGCGCACGCAGCCATCCGAACAACAACTCATTTTGAGCGACAACACGCGTCAAACTTTGAAACATATGATGATGCGTATTGACTAATCCTGGCATCACAATGTGATTCGGCAGGTTGATGGTGTCATCGGCGCTCGCTGCGGCTTCTGGCATTTCCGCTAGTGCGCCAACCGCTTCGATAACACCATCACGTATGAACAGCGCGCCGTCAGAAATTTCGCGGCGCGCTGCATCCATCGTAACCAAGTGTCGAATATCTTTGACCAACAGCGTCGTCATCGAGTCCTGCTTTTCGTGCTGCAATCGCCTGAGTGTAGCACGCCGCGGGTCGCCCTGCCAATAAATTTATTCAGGGGATCATCGCAAAACGCTCCGCCGCCTTGAGCGTATTTTGCATCAATGCCGTGATCGTCATCGGTCCGACGCCGCCGGGAACCTTCGTGATCGCGCCCGCCACTTGTACCGCCGATTCGAAATCCACATCACCGACGAAGCGATACCCGCGCGGGTCATTTTCATCGTCAATTTTATTCGTACCGACATCGATCACCGTCGCACCCGGTTTGATCCACTCGCCTTTGACATAATTCGCCTTACCAATCGCTGCGACAACAATATCTGCCTGGCGTACCAATGCGGGAATATTTTGCGTGCGGCTGTGACACAATGTGACAGTCGCGTTGGCTTTGCTCAACATAAGCACCATCGGCGTGCCGACAATATTGCTCCGCCCGATGACGACGGCGTGTGCGCCGTCGATAGGTACGCCTGCCTCTGCGATCAAAGTCATACAGCCTGTCGGCGTCGCGGGGGTAAAGGACGGCTCGCGCCCTTTCATGGCTAACAATCCAATATTGATTGGGTGCAGCCCATCTGCGTCTTTCTCCAAACGGATGGCGTTGATGACTGCTGCTTCGTCAATATGCGATGGAAGCGGAAGTTGGACGAGAATGCCATGAATTGCAGCATCCGCATTGAGCGCAGCGACTACCGCCTCGACTTGTGCTTGTGTCGAATTAGCGGGCAATAGTTGTACAACCGAATAGATGCCCGCGTTTTCGCACGCCCGCCGTTTCATGCGCACATACTGCGCTGACGCCGGATTATCGCCAACCAACACCACGCCTAAACCGGGAGTCACGCCGGTTTGCGTTTTCAAATCGATAACAGACGACGCGATGCGCGCGCGAATACGTTCCGCTACTTGCTGACCATCGATGATACGTGCTGTCATACCTTATGCTCTCAACCTAGTTTTGGGTAAAAATGCCAGCATACCACGCGAGTTCGCACTTTTGTATACGACTTCAAACAACTTTACGACAATTATTGTTCACAAGTTCGACGCAGTTTAGGTAACATAGAACGTGGTGAAAAAGTCTATTCTCGCTTTGAAAGCGTTTATCTAAGGGCTATCCGATGATTAAACGATGGGTAACTGGAAAAATGCGCTCAGCGCATGGCTTACAACGGGGAGCGCGCGGGCAGGCGCTCGTCGAATATGCTTTGATTTTGGCGCTGCTCGTCATCTCGTTCGGCGTTGTGCTGGCGGCGACGGGTCCTGCGATTGGCAATGTATTCGGAAACGTTGTGTACAACGTTATCGGGCAAGACCCCGCACTGGTGACGCCGATTGGCACATATGGTGTTCCAAATTCGTTTTGGAGTACCGTCACATGGGTCGCCGCTAACGGTCAGCAAGAGACACCGTTCAGTAGCGCTTTCACGCCGCCCGCCAATGTTACCGCGACGGCGCTTTCACCTATTGAGCGCACCGGCACAGCGCTCGCCAATGGGTCAGCAACGGGTGTAGCACAAATCGCCGCCGCCGCTACATCGACGCAGGTCGCCGCAAATACAAACGCAGCGGGTACGGCGACACAGAACGCTGAAGATGCGTTAGGCACATTGGTTGCCAACTATACACCGACCGATGTGCCTGTTTTCGCGCTGCCATTTGTCGATCAAGCTAATTTCGATAGCCGCTGGCGCGTAGGCGACCCGGCAATCGATTACAACCCTGACAATGTCAACCCGACTGCGTGTACATGGGAGACGGTGCTGGGCGACGGCGACAGCGCGTCGCGCGATCGGTTCTGGGATAATATCGATGGTGATACGTTTCCCGCGAATACGACCTGCTACTTGGAAGTGCGCGGCAAGATCGATCTTGGATCAGCGGCGCGTCCGATCGTAAGTTTCTGGGAACGACACGACTTCAGCGGCGCAAACGGCATCACGGTTTCGATGGAAGTCGCGCCGTGGGTAGAAGCTGCTGGCGTTTTCGACCGCGCCAGCGCGGTCTGGTCTCAGGTCTGGTCTCAGGCAGCTACAGGTACCAATTTCAATTGGCAGCGATTTGGGTTCAACCTCAATAACTCGACAACTGCCGACCAAATCGCACTGCGCTTCAAAATTCAAAGCGGTGGTACGCCGAGTGCGCTGGTACGCTGGTTCATTGATGACATTCAAATCGTCGATGATGTCGGTTTCGGCACGACGTATGGGCTGAACAAGTTATGGGATTTGAATACGCGCGATCAGATGAACGATTTCATCTTCACCGCCGATTCGACGCACACGCTGAATGAATTTGGCAGCATTGCATGGCGCTGGAACCTGACCAGCCAGAATACCGCCCCTGGCGGTGGCTTCGCGTTCGATGCGTTCCCTAGTCTCAATACGTATCCGATACCGAGCCAAACTGGAACAACCCAGCAATATGTGCTGCAAACTCGTTATCCAATCAATTTGACTACAGCCGCACTTACGGATAGTCAAGGCGATGCGGGCGCGTTGATCGTCAGTTACCAACAAGCCTATGAGGTACCACTTGGCGCGACGCTTCAACTTCAATACACCAATGACGTCACCAGCCTTAACCCTACATGGACGCAATTGGCGACGCTGCTCGATAAAACGGGTGCCGATCTTAAATCGCGCAGCAGTCTGGCGATGTCGCCTGTCGAAGTCCGAGTCGATACGATTTCCAGCCAACCATTTTTGCTGCGCTGGGCGATGACCATCGACGCGGGAGCAACTGGAGGAGAAGGCTGGTATATCGATAATATCAGCTTCGAACGCGAAGCAGGGTCGCGTTATCGTCCGTATCCGTTCGTTGATGACGCCGAAGACAGCGGCGTGACCACCGCGCAGTGGCAGGCAGTTGGCTCGTGGGCAGCATCGAACGATGCCAATTTTGGCGGCTTCAACGGTTCTAGCAACGCGTACAACGACAGCCCCAGTGCCAACTTCACACCTGCCGTCACAACAAGCTTCGAAACGCGCCGCATCATTGACTTGCTAGACGATACAACAACCAAACCCGTAGGCGACGATGATGGCGCGCGCCCCGTCGCGACCGATCCACATCTGACATTCTGGATGAAACGCGATCTTTCTGCCAATGTCGATTTCACCGTCGATGTCTGGCTGCGTTCGACCGATAGTTGGACGACGATTTGGACGTTCGATGCTGACACCAACGCCCCTGTCGATAATCTGGCGTGGGAGCGTATTGAGATTGACTTGAAAGCTGGCGTCATTCTGGCAAACGGCGCAGCATCATGGGCAAATGTCACCGACTTTGCGACGGTTGCAGAGCAGATCGATGATGATATTCGTCTTCGCTTCAACCTCATTCCCACCGGCAGTGCAACCGCAGCACGCGGCGTGTATATCGATGATATTTTCATCGGCGAACTGCCAGAAACCGAATGGAATTTGTGGACAGCCGGCAATGGCGTGTTCTTTGAAGACAATGTTCAGTTCGCATCGGCAGGCTTGGCACCGACGATTGATGAACGGTGGTGGTTAGGCGCGTTCAGCGTACAAACCCTGACCAGTCCATCGACTTGCGCGACTTTGTACGATTATCGTAAAACATCGACGGGCAGTGTGCTAACCGACTCACCGGATACCGTATGTCCAGATGCCAATCTCGGTAATATCGCCAGGTATGGCGCGGATAATCGACGCATCGTCGAACTGCGTAACGTCGTCGATTTGAGCGGCACGCCAACGGTGAGTACGACTGTCGTACCCACCCTGTCGTTTTGGACGCGCCGCGCCATCGGCGCGGATGACACGCTGACCGTACAGATAGCCGTCGAGAATACGGCTGATAACACGCAAAGGTACGACAAACTTGCCGGATGGAACGCATGGGTAAGTGTATGGAATAACGGTGAGCAGCGCCGCGATACATGGCAGCGCGAATTGGTCGATTTATCGAGCTACGCGACGGCGGACAACCGCATTCGCATCCGCTTCGTTTTGCAATCGAATTCGGCGACGACGACAGTCGCGGATGGTTGGTATATCGACGGTATTCGTGTCGATTACACCCGCGCGCAAACCGCGCTGCCCTTCGACCGCGATGACTCGTCTGTGACCAGTCCATGGCTGTTTGAAGGCAATTGGGGCGCTGCAAACGACGTATTCTGGTATGAAGACCTTGCTTCAGCATCCGAAGCGCTGGGTGGCGGCTTGTGGAACATCAGTGTCCATGACGAGACCGGCGGCGCTGATCTTAACACCTATACGTTCTTCCAACAGCCAGCAGCCTATACCTCCACCACGCCGGATATTAATCTGTTCATGGGATCAGCCGGGTTGCCATTTACTGGTGCACCAGCCACGTTCTTAGACGACTATTCTATTCGTTGGACGCGCACCATCAATTTGAACCCAGGCAGTTATACCTTCAGCATCATGGGCGACGATGGTTATCGTCTGTATATGCCTGCTGCCACAGCCGCCAATACCGATGTCACGGCAGTGTGCGGTAGCCCAGGTGTTGCGACGCAGGTGTGCATTATCAACCGCTGGCAAGCGCAAAGTACGACGCTTTATGCACGCACAGTCACCGTTGGGACTGCGATTGTAAACGGTACGCTCACGCTCGATTACTTTGAAAACGGCGGCGATGCCAATATCGCCATGAGTGTGATCAAAGATCAATATTCGTTCACCGACAGCCCCAATGCACTGACAACGACGACGCGCACCAGCTCGCTGCGATACGGCGATTCGTCGATGCTTTTGCGCGGCTTCGTCAATACGAGTGGCGGCGGTACGTTGAATTACCGACGCATTTACGCGCTTGGCGCCAACATGCGTTTCTTCGTTGAGCAATCGACCGACGGCGGCTTTACTTGGGTTCTTATTGCAAGCGAATCCTTGACTGGTGCAGCACAAGTACTGCCTTTCGAATATGACGGTAACAATCCTAGTGTCACAGCGAGTCAATGGCAGCCGCGCACCGTTCCTCTAACGAGTGACGCCAATCTGATGATCCGCTTCCGTATCAACACCACCACCACGACCATTGGCAACTTGAAAGATGGCGTGTATTTAGCGGATATTTCGATTACATCGCCATAAACGACCACACGCACCGAAATGATAAAACGCGCTCGGTAAGTGACCGAGCGCGTTTTATTTTGGCGAGTCGGTATAGGCGGGTATCGGTGTCGCTGTTACACTACGAACACTTGGATGTTTCGGCACGATACAGAGGGTTTGGATTGACTGACATCGATACCACATGTTCCGGCATGTTGATCACGCTGGTAGGTCCCGCAGGTGCGGGCAAAAATCAACTCATGAACGATATGATCGCGCGCTTTGCAGGAGGACAGACGCGCGTGCGGCAGTTCCCCACTGCCACAACGCGCTCCCCGCGCGAAGGCGAAAAAGATGGGCGCGAACATCATTTCGTCACTACTGAACACTTTCGCTACATGATCGACCACGACGAACTGCTGGAATGGCAGCTTATTCATGGCAAAAGCAACGACCGTTATTATGGAATGCCGCGCGCGACGCTCGATGCTGGATTGAAGGCGGGCGATGTGCTGATGGCAGATGTCGAATATTTAGGCGCGCAGCGGGTCAAAGAACTTTACCCAGACAACGTCATCAGCGTGTTTGTCATGCCGCCATCGATTGGCGCGTTGATCCAGCGCATGAAACATCGCGGTACCGAAAAACAAGCTGAAATCGCGAAGCGCTTGCTGCGCGTGCCAGCGGAACTGGCATATGCGAATGAATGTGAATATGTCATCGTCAATGACTCCTTCGCAGAAGCCGCTGCGCTCTTATACAGCATCATTCAGGCAGAAGTCGCAGGGCGTCATCGCGCGTGGACACTCGCCAATACCTTGATGGGTAAGTTCAGCTATCATGTCCGCGTCTTACCTGTTGATGATGCATCGCAGGCGGTACAAACATTACCCAACCCTGCAATCGTGCTAACGGCGGGACATCAACCCGCAGCGGTAGCATTGCAACTGGTACAGGCGTTTATCGACCCGAACGCGGACGCGGTAAGGTTAATCGGTGGTGAAGCTGCCGCATCAGACGATCTACCGCCCGTTTTGCTCGAATACGATGAGCGTGATGGGCACGAGGTGGTGACATTTGTGTATTACTATCGCGTTGATGAACGCGCGGAATAAACAACGATGCAAATAACGGCTGATTTAGCGACTTATCAACAACGGTTAGGCGCAGAACTCGCGCCCGATGGCATCCCACGCCACTACAATGACCTTGCAAGTGAATACAATGCGGCATTATCCACAGCCGTCATCATGGAGCGGTCGCATGAAGGGCGCTTACGCATGACCGGCAAGGATCGCTTGACGATTTTGCATCGTATTTCGACAGGCGATCTGGAAAAACTCCCGGCTGGCTCTGGTCGCCCGACGATTTTTACGAATCCCAACGGGCGCATCATCGACCGCGCAGTCATTTTTAACGACGGCGACTCGACATTGATTTTGACCGAACCAGGACGCGCCCCTGCCGTACGCGATTATCTTCAGCGGAACATCTTCTTCAACGATGACGCGCGCATCGTCGATGAGACACCACTGACACGCCAATTCAACCTGCATATCACGCATGACGACACGGTTATCGCAGCGGGTTTTCCGCAATTGCATGATCTTCCATTGTTCGCGTGCCAATCGGTAATTTTTCAGGGTGTGCCGCTCACGATTGTCCGGCTCAAGCCCGTTCTCCAGTCGAATTTTGCGTTGATCACAGCGACCGAACACGCCGTGCAGGTGCTCGATAACCTGCTCAATAATGGAAGAGAACGCGGCTTGATGCCTGCCGGATCGCTGACCTACAACACGCTGCGTACGCGCGCCGGGCGTCCGGGCGTTGGGCGTGAACTGAGCGCCGATTATATTCCGCTTGAAGTCGGTTTATGGGATGAAGTCAGCTTCACTAAAGGTTGTTATACCGGACAAGAGATCATCGCGCGGATGGAAAGTCGTGGGCGGTTAGCGAAAACACTCGTCGCTATCCAATTGAGCGCGTTTGTCGAAGCACCCGCACCCGTTTATGTGGACGGACGCGAAATCGGACGGATGACGAGCAGTGTCGCTGCCCCAGACGGAACGTTATTTGCAATGGGTGTGATCAAATTAGGCATGGCACACGCGGGCACTACAATCGCTATCGGTGAGAACGCTGTGGCAGCAGTTATCGGCGTACGTCTAGGCGTACAGCCAGACCACATGCGCGACGACGGTTAAGAATTTGGAACGGGTTGATCGAAGAAAAGCGCCCACCACAATTCCCATGCTTCGGGTGTTGGCGGCGCGGTTTGAACTTCCACATTGAAGCTGGGAGTCGGTGTCGGTTCGACAGTTTCGCCAGAAGGCACCGGAATGATCAATACTTCGTTCGGGCGCACCATCTTGCCGTTATCGCGCGCCCATTGTTCGACATACGGGTCGCTGCGAACATAATCACGCAGGGCGATTAAGTCCTGCTGTTCTGATTCGAGTCCCGCGATCTCGTTGACAATTTGCTCGTACTCGTCTTGCAGCGGCTGGCTTTCGGTGATGCGCGTACTAAAGTTGATCGCGAGCAGCAAACCTAACCCCAAAATCATGGCAAACATGACCTGAATGCTCGATAACGCTGACCCGCCGCGTCTTTTAGCACGTTCTGGCATGCTGTGTATCCTTAGACTATAGCTATCAATAAAAAAACCCGGCACATTGCTGCGACCGGGTTTTGTGTGCCGAAGATGGGAGTCGAACCCATACTCCGTTTCCAGAACTACGCCCTGAACGTAGCGCGTCTGCCAATTTCGCCACTTCGGCAAATCATATTTTGAGTATAGCAAAGTTCATCGGGGTGTCAAGCGCGAGCGCGTGGGCGGATTAGCCGTGCATAGGTCATGTTATACTAGGCGTCACAGTGTCAACGAGTGTTGAGGATTTTCAGGTTGACGAAACAGGTTATTTCCCTACGACGCGCGCTATATATTGGCGCGGCAGCTATGCTTTTGATCGCGCTCGCAGTTATCCCCGTGCTGGCGCAAAACACGAGCGTGACAGCAGAAGCTATCGGTCAGGCAAATCTGCGTGCGTGGACAGTCACGACTGCGACTCAGGTTGGCGAAATCCGCGCTGGTACGCGCTATCCGGTTATCGGTCGCAGTGCGTTATATCCCTGGGTGCTGCTCGGAGATGTCAATACACAGCAGCCGATTGGGTGGGCATTTCAAGAATTATTGACCATTCAGGGTGATCTTAATACCGTCGCGGTGACCGAGATAGCACTTGGTGAAACTGCTGCACTCTCTACGCTGCCGACCGCGACGCCACCCACTTTAAGCAGCACACCCAACCCCGCTGCGACCGCTGAAGCAGCGCTGGAAATAGTCGAATCGGCAGTGCGCGGAATCGTTCAGGGCGAGATCAATATCCGTTATGGACCAGGTGTCGAGTACCCACGCGTCGGTATTGGCAGCGTCGGTGATGTGCTGGCGATTGTCGGTTGGCATACACAGTTACCCTGGGTACAAATTCGTTACGCCGCCAGCCCCACAGGTGCAGCATGGGTCAACGTTGATCTCATCGAGATTGAAGGCGACTTATATAACTTACCTGCCATCAGCCAAATCACGTTCAACTTACCGACGCTCACCCCCACGCCATCGGGCATTGAAGCCAGCGATGTACTTGGCGCGACGCCTGTGCCACTCAGTGCAGAATTTCAAGCCCTTGGCAATACGCTCACGGCAATGATGATCGACGCAGGTTTTGATCCGGTGACGAGTCGGCTTGGCGCAATGTTCGTCATGAATCTGCAAACTGGCGAATCGCTCACGTATGGCAGCGAAACAGCGTTCAGCGGCATGAGCGTGAACAAAATCGCCATTCTTGCGGGTTTATATGACCAGTTCAACGCGCCGCCGGATGATCAAACCGCGTATACGATTGGTGACGCGATGATTTGCAGCGAGAATATCTCGACCAACCGGATGTTGAGCATCGCGGGAGATGGTAATCCATATACGGGTGCGGAACGTGTGAGCGCGTTCTTGGAGCGCGTTGGCTTAGAAGACACGTTCATTTACACGCCGTTCGCCAACGACCCGTTCATCACCCCGCAAGCGCCACGCACGCGAATTACGGAAGCAGATCAAACAGCGGCTGAACCTGATCCATTCAATCAAATGACCGTGAACGAAGTCGGTGGGTTGCTCAATGGGGTCTATCAGTGCTCGGTCAATGGAACAGGTCCTCTCATTGACGGTGGTACCTTTACCCAAACCGAGTGCAGTCAAATGCTGCATGTGATGAGCGGCAATCGCATCGGCAATTTGATCGAAGCTGGCGTCCCCGCAACCGTAAGAGTTGCCCATAAACACGGTTGGATCAACGACACGCACGGCGACGCAGCAGTCGTGTTCAGTCCAGGTGGCGCGTACGTGTTCGTCGTCGTGCTCCATAACCCGATATGGTTGAACTTCGACGAATCATCGACGCTGGTCGCGGAAATGTCACGGCTGATTTACAATTACTTCAACGTTAATGCGCCTCTGCAGGAAGTCCGCTACGAACAAGTGCCCGCGACTTGTGATTTATTGGGCAGTCCGTACATTAGCGATTTGCAAGACCCAACGTTTGGGGGATGAACGAGGGGGCGATAATTGTAAGGGGCATGGCGAAGATCATTTTCAATCTGCCATGCCCCAATACAAGTCGTAGAAAAAACGACAATTAGCCTTTGACACCGCCAATCGCCAACCCACCGACGATCCAGCGTTGGAAGGCGAAAAACAGCACGATGATCGGTATCGAAATCAAAATCGACATTGCCGCAAACTTTTGCATATCTGGCGGCGCTTGATTAGCGCCATTTGCCATCGTCGCTAACGCCATCGCCAGCGTGTAGTTCTGCGTTTCACCCGTCAGGAAAATCCACGACAGGATGAACTCCGTCCATCCCTGCATGAAGCTGAATAGGATCACAATCGCAAACGCAGGCAGCGCCAACGGGATCATGACACGCACGAACGTGCCGAACAAGCCAGCGCCGTCGATGAGCGCGGCTTCTTCCAATTCTTTCGGGATCGTATCAAAGTAGCCTTTGAGATTCCAGATTGCGAACGGCAAGCCGCCCGATGCGAATGCCAGCGCCAAGCCGATCAAGGTCGTCCGCAGCGTCTCACTCGACCGATTCAAGCCTTCGGTGCGCCCTTGCAGCGCCACCAAGCCAAACCCAATCGTGATCGAAAGGATCAACGCATACAACATAATATTGATCAGCGTACGGGGTTCAATCGTATTCTTGAGCGCGCGCACGATGACCCAGACCAGCACCGCCGCGAGCAGTGTCGCTACCCACGCGATAAGAATATACGGGATCACGTTTATAAACGCCTGATCGCGCAGTGTGTAAATACGCGCCGCGTCCTGATCGAATGCGGTTTCCGCCGCCAATAAACGGGTTTCCGCCGCCGTCACGTTGGTACGTTGTTCTTCCGCGTTAGTCCGAGCCGTGATCGCGCCTTCGCGCGTATCGGTCGCTTCGGTCTGAATTAATGCGATATTGTCGCTCAATAGCTGCCGAGCGGCTTCGAGGCCACTTGTATTGAGCACTTCCTGCGCCGCCAACGCCGCGACCAATACCAGATCGTCGTCTGGGTCTTCGACAATTACACTGCGTGCGTCGATCTCACTTGTCAGCAGTGCAGCTAAGCCAGATTGATCAGCGGTCGCCGCCTGCTCGTTCAAGACGACAATATCGAGCGCAGCTTGTTCGGCAGCACCAGCGCGACGCTCGCGGTTGGTCGCTGTTGTATCACGCTGTGCGAGGCTGCCGACACGTTGATCATAATCTTCTTTCGCTTCGTCGTATTCCACACGCAATGTGCGTACTGGCTCATCGATGACGACAGTATGCAAAACGCTGCGTTGGAACAAAACGTAGAAGGTCAAAGCCAACACAATCAACGTTACCGCCGCGACCACGCCCGTCAGCACAGCGGGTGAAGGATTGATCAGGCGTTCTTCATTTTTCTTGCCGAAACCACGTATCAGCGAAAATGCAACCCACACGATACCCGCGATCATCGCGCCAGAAAAGAAAGACGGAATGGCGGCGGCGAATACACTGTTGATTTCAATCTGACTGAACAACACGTAGAGTGGGATTACTACGCCTGTCGCGGGGAGCAGCAGCAGAATAATGAACCCTAGCATACCGCCTTGCCGCCCGATGAAGCGAAAGCGAGAAAATGCATACGCCGCCGACGAACCCAGTACGACTGTAAATAGAGAGACGCCGAGCGCGATGAACAGACTGTTCATGAGCAAATCGCCAAAATACAGCGGCAGCACGTTCGAGAACGGTTCACTGAGCAAGCGCGTGAACGCATCGAGATTAGCATTCGGCGGGATCAAATTGAGATCGGTCGGTCGTGTAACCCCGCGCGGGTCAATCGCCATTGAAACGATCCACACCACCGGGAACATCACGATCAAGAGCATGATCAGCAGGAAAATCTGTAAGAAGATCTGCCGGATAACAATCCCGCGCGTACGTGGGTTAAACGTACGTACCTGCACGTCCGAGCGGGTCTGAGTCGGCGCAACCGTCCGCTGCATAGCCCTTTGTGCGGAAGAAGTTTCTATCGTCATAGTTTACGCCTCGTCGTAAGACTTGGTAGCTTGCGTCACGCGGTTTTGGATCAACGTGATCACCAGCAGAATGAAAAAGACGATGATGCTGAACGCTGCTGCCGCCCCATAGACTTGTTCTTGTTGGATCAACTTGTACGACTGCGTGACTAACAAGTCGGTTTGGTTGCGCGGACCGCCCGCCGTGATAAAGAAAATCACATTGAACGCATTGAACGTCCACACGGTACCGAGCATGATCGCGGGAACCATCGCTGGACGCAGCAAGGGCAGCGTAATACTGCTGAACTGTTTCCACTTGCTCGCGCCATCTACATCGGCGGCTTCATAGAGATCAGGCGGAATCGATTGTAATGCACCCGTCGCCACTACCATCATAAAGGGCCAACCAAGCCAGATATTCGCGATCAGTACGGCGAAAAATGCCAGTTTCGGCGCTCCAGCCCGTTCAAACAAATCGATCACGGCGTTGCTTGCCTGGCTTCCGTTACTGATAACATCGGTGAGTGTGCCAAGCGCTGCCAACGACAAGAGGACAATCGCGCCAACCGTGACCACGGATTTGCCGATACTGACGCGCTTGATCACGCCTGTCGCGTTGATGTGCATGGGACGCGGGATAGCATACTGTGCAATCGAGGCGACCACCCCAGCAAGCGCCAGCCAAAAGCCAAGCGTCGGGGTCGCATTTGGATAACTACCCGCATTGATGAAATACAATGCGAAGTAGATTGCACCGGCAATCCCCGCCACCAACATGATGATGCGTGCGACAGGACGGGCGTTGACATCGAGCAAGCCCCACACCGCTGTAGCAATCGCGATCATGCTGACGAATAACGGAATCAGCAGCAGTTGGCGATCAATAGCCTCGTTGTAAACGCTGAAGTTCCACAACAGGTTGAACCCACTCGCTTCTACGCCGTTTGCACTGACGAACGGCAGGAAGAAAAAGCCGACGATCATCAATAATGCAGCGACCGTGGCGACGATATCAGCGGGCGTAAACACGGGTGCAGCTTTATGCGCATCAAGTTCTTCGGTCAAGCCACCCGACTTCAGCGTCCGATAGCCCATCCACAACGCCAACCCCGCGCATACGATGACGACGAGATACGGGATAATCGGCAGCAGATTGATCGGCGGGTTGAGTTCGGTAAGCCACGCGGTACGCGTTGGCAGCATGGTGCCCAGCGACTCATTGACGCCTTGAAACAGCAGGTTGATGCCGCCGCTGTTTTGCTGCCACAAATTGTTCCAGATCAGCGCCGTAATATACCCGGGTAGTGCCCAAGGCAGCACAAAAATCACACGGTAAATCCGCCGCCCCAATACGTGTTCAGCGTTCAGCGCCAAGGCGACCGCTAAGCCGATGATGACGTGAAAGGCGACGTTGATGACCGTCCAAACAATATTGAAGCCTAAAAGCGGGAAGAAATCATAGTTGACAACATTGATCTGGTTGTTAAGGACCTGGCGAAAATTTTCGAGCCCGACATAGCTCGCTGGAGCGCCGCCTAGATTTTCCGCCGCGAAATCGCGGAACGAAATGCCAATTTGATACGCTTGCGGTGTAAACGTGATGATCAGCATCACCACAATCGATGGCAAGACGAACAGCCACGGCAATCCACTGGCGCGCACCCCGCGCTTAAGGCTTTCCCATGTCGAGACAGGTTGTATCGGGTAGGTCTGTGGTTGTGTGATGGTTGCCATCAGCCTTTTTCCTGTGACGAGATAACACGCGGGGCAAGGTCAACTTGCGTCGCCCTTGCCCCGATGTACTTACGATATCAAATTATCGAGCCGAACGGGGGAATTACATCCCGTCAATGCCTGCCTGAATAGCTTCATAAGTTTCTGCCGCGACATCTGCTGCTGCTTCGCCACCATCGGTCACGCGGGTGATTGCGTCGCCCATCGGACCCCAGAACTGACCGAGTTCGGCACGGTTCGGGAACGGTGTACCGAGCGCGAATTGTTCCGCGAACACTTGCAAATTCGCGCTTTCAACTTCGACCGCTGGGTTAACGGGCAGCAGACCACCTTCGGTCGCCGCAATCGACTGACCTTCGTCACCCGTCACGAAGCGTGACCACGCCAGGAATGCTTCGAGCTTGGCAGGGTCTTCGTTGACGGTCGCGTTGGCAAAGAAACCTTCTGATTGCGCGAACAGCGCAGGGATTTCGCCGTTGTCGAGCGCGGGCATCAGCGCGACGCCGAGGTCATCACCGAGGTCGCTTTCGAACTGCGCCAAATTCCAAATGCCGTCGTAAACCATCGCCACATCGCCGGTCTGGAAACTGGGATTGGGCGACGCACCGTCGATGACGATGCCGCTATCCGGGTCTTGCGCCAGGTCGTACATCATTTTGTGGAAATCGAGATACGCGACCATCGCATCGGCGCCTTCGGTGTCGGGCGCGAAGTTGGCGCTGCCGTCATCGTTCATCAGGCTGCCACCGAGCGAGTACAGGAAGCCCGCGCTGTGGAAGAAGCCATTCTGGAATGCCAGACCGGTCACGCCATCTTGCGCCAGTTCTTCGCTGATGCTGATCACGTCTGCCCATGTTTCGGGCGCTTCGGGGACGAGCGCACGGTTGTAGAAGAACGAAAGGGTCTTGGCACTGAACGGAACGCCATAGATTGAGTCTTCAAATGTAAAGGTACCCCAACCTGCGTCGCTCGCCTGAGCCAGCAGTTCATCATCGATTGATTCCGTCAAATCGGAGATCAATCCGCCGGTCGCCCACGGACCAGTGCTGTCATTCGCCCAGATCACCATGTCAGGACCTTCGCCCGCGCCCGCTGCCGCGATAAAGCTGTCGGTCAACGTGCCGCTGGGGTTGTAAACCTGCTCAACAGTAATATCGGGGTTCGCTTCTTGGAACGCATCAATGATTGCCAACAGCGCATCGCCTTCTGCGTCCTGCTTGGCGTGCCATAAAACGAGATTAACCGTCTCGCTTTGCGCCAAAGCGCCCAAAACTGGCAGCATCGCCACAGCGAACACAGCGACCATCAACCACATCTTGCCTTTAAGAATCTTCATTCAAAAATCTCCCTAAAACCTGCACCGGTGTAGAAATTTCCTAATGTGCAGAGTGAAAAAACGTTTCACCCCATACATCTGTAATTATCCACACGGGGAGCGAACATGCAAGCTTGATACATTCACACGCATCTTAATTATGAATTCGGGTCGTCCAATACGCACAAACGACGAAGATAATCGAACGTATAAATTCCCGTGTGATGCCCATCGTCCCAGGATGGCTGTAGTGCATAATTACCAATTGGGACAATCTCAGTCATCAGGTAAGAACGGCGTGGAATCAGCGTGAGGATGTTTTCCGGATCATGATTACGTCCCATATTTTGATGTCCGCCGCGACATTCGACGCACGGACAGGCTTCGCGCAAATGCGAAAGCGGATATTTGCACACCGCGCCGTCATCCCACGTAATTTCGAGGTACGCTTCAAGTTTGTTCCATGTAATCGCTTTGGGGCGTGGCGTATTGATCATATGCTGTATCCTTACCCTGCTTGCCTATCACTTCTTGTTGTAGCCTTACTCTACCACAGCGCAGTGGGCGTCCAGCGTTGCATCTCGCGGCAGGTCTGCTAGAATCAGGATAGTTTTACTTGTGCTTATCACAAGAAAAATACTTCACGAGGGATCGATGTTTCCCTTGTAACGTCACCTGATGGAGATTTTCCGCTTATGCGCTTGCCAATTCGCTGGTCGATAACCAGTCTTTTGATCGCTGTGTTGTTTGTATGCGCAGCGTGCCAGACAGAAACACCAACGGTGGTGTATATCGTCCTGTCACCGACACCTTCGCTAATACCCGTCACGCCGACCCCAGAAATGGTTGCCGCGATCACTGCGGAAAGCGAGACCGAAACACCCACAAATACGACCCCAAACGCCATCACCGCACAGCCAACCATCGCAGCCGCGGCACGCACCGATTTACCACCTGGTTTCCCGACGCCCGTCGTCGCGCGTATCCAGATCGTCGAGCAGCTTTTCGAGCGTGGGCGTATGTTTTGGCTGGAACCGAACCGTGAAATTTGGGTATTGTTGATCAACGGTGAAGGGCGTGGTACGTGGGCAGCCTACGAAGACTCGTGGATCGAAGGCACAGACCCCGAGTCTGACCCCGCGCTGACTGTACCGGACGGATTGACACAGCCAATACGCGGCTTTGGCAAAATCTGGCGTGATACGCCTGATTTGCGCGATCAACTTGGTTGGGCGGTCACGCCAGAATTCGGCTATTTGAGTAATTACGAATATCGCGCGGGTGGCAGCGCTGATACGAATGGACAATATACGGCGGGACCCGGATCGCATATTCTTTACAGCCTGTACGAAGAACAGTTCCGCTTCAATGAAATTGATGCATCCTGGCAACTTGGCGGTGGTTGATCACGTACGGATTCGCACGCAGGATGAGCAGGTCACACGATGAGCACGCTTCGACGATGGCAGTTGACACGAGAAAGTCCACTTGCTCTTACAGTAGCCGCCGATGCGCGCGTGAGCGCGACCGATTATACCGATGATCAAATATGGGAATTGACGCTCGGCAAACCTGACTCGCCTGCGCTGACCGTACAAACGCGCTATGGTGGGCGTGTTGGGCTTGCGAGCGTGATTCCGATGTGGTGGATCGATAATCGTCCGATTTACCAGTTTCAGGCATACGCTTCACCCCCAGTTGTCACTGCGTTCGCGCCAGGCTATATCGAAATTGAAGCCAAACTGACGCCGAATATCATTTTGAAAGCTGATTATTGGGCGGTGGACTCTCACACCTTAGGCGCGCGCTACACACTCAAAAATACACGCACCACACCCGTAGCGATACGCCTCGACGTGATCGCTTTCGCGGCGGCTGACAATCAAGAGATCAAAATCAAACGTGCGGATCGTCTGAAAGGCGATCCGGGCGTCACCTTCGACAAGATCGCCAGCATAACGCCTGTGATCGTACTTGAAGGCGGCAAGCCCGTTATCGATAGCAAGAATGCCAAACTTACAGCGTCGATCTCGATCAAGGGCGGTGGGACGGCAAAAATCCGTTGGGCACACGCCGGATTACCGACGCTGATCGATGGTTTCGCCGCCATTGATGCGCTGTTCGTCAAAGATGTATGGACAAAGGCGCTGCGGAAGATCAACAAACAGGCGATTACCATTCCTGTTATCGAAACAGGCGATCTCGATACCGATGCAGCACTGGCATTCGCCTATCAACAGGTGATCGGATCGTTTCTTGATCCCACAATGGTCATGCCGTATGCGTCGTTTGTCGGCACACGCCAGCCACATCGCGGATTCAGCCCGTCGGGTGATGGGTCGGATCACCCGCGTTCGTGGAGCGGACAAACCCCAACACTCGCCTATTTGACCGCGTTGGCAACCGCGACGATTGATCCGACACTGGCGCAAGGCATCGTCCATAATTATCTTGCGTATTTACAAGACGAAGGTTTTGTCGATTACAAACCCGGGTTAGGTGGGCAAAAAACGGGCATGTTGTGTCTTCCGATTTTGGCACGTCTTTCGTGGGAACTTTATCAACAAACCGACGATCTTGAATTTTTGCGCACGGTCTACCCCAAGCTCGCACGTTTCGTCAATCGCTGGCTGCGTCCTGATTTGGACGCCGACAAAGATGGTTTCCCAGAATGGGCGAGTGAACAGCAAACCGGCTATCCGTTTATGCCGACATTCGCGGTCGGTCTGGGATATGGGCAAAACGCCGATATTCGGTATGTTGAAGCGCCTGATCTCGCCAGCTATCTACTCTCCGAAACCATTCACCTTCGCCAAATCGCGGAGCGCGTCGGCGATTTGGCGTTATCAGCCAAGCTCGATACCACCATCACCTCGCTCAAAACGCGCCTGGAAGCATTATGGAATGGTGAGCGCTACGCGTATCGTGACCGCGATACACACCATAGCGATGCATCAACAACCGTGTTAGCCAACGGACGCGGCGACGAAGAACATCTTTTATCGCTGACGCTCGACCCACCCGCACGATTGATTCTGCACATCACGGGCGGCATCGATTTACAACCGCGTTTGATCCTGCATGTTCAGGGGATAGACAGCGCAGGAACCGTTGTCAAACAAACATTTACGACAGACTCATTTACGTGGTCAAGTGGGCGCGGTGTGCATACAACCGATGCCGTATTCTCACGCGTCGATCGGGTGCGTGCTGAAGGGTTGAGCCGTGTGTACAAGATCAGCATTGCAACGCTCGACTTGACGCGGCGCGATATTTCAGCACTGCTGCCGATCTGGTCGGGTGCCCTGTCGCCAGAACGTGCGGCGGCTGTTGTGGCGCAAATCACCGACACGAATCATTTTTGGTTGCCAAACGGAATCACCATGATCGATACGCACGATACCACATTCGATGCGATCAAAACCGGCGAAGGGGGTGGCATTTGGGCATATTGGGTGACACTGATTGGTGAAGGACTGCTCGACCACGGTTATCATCAGGAAGCAGACGACTTATTACGTCGGCTCATGCGGGTACAAGTCAGCGTTTTGAAAACACAAAAATCTTTTTACGAGTTTTATCACACCGAACAAGCACGTGGGTTGGGCGAAGAAGGACATACCGCCGGGTTGATCCCGCTTTACTTGTTCACGCGCGTAATCGGCGTTTCAATCACGTCGGCACGGCGCGTCATGATAGGTGGCGTGTTCGCATGGGGTCAACCGATTACAATCAAGCAGCACGGTGTCACGATAAAGCGCGACCAGAACAACACCCACATCGAATTTCCGAGCGGACATACCGTGAACTTAGATTCAAGTGCGCCCTTTCAAACGATCCTTGACCCGACGACTTCATTGGGAACCACAGCGCAGATGGGAGTCGAAACGTGATGCGCTCATCCGGCGACGTACAAGAGAGCTTGTTCGATGCGCTCATTCGCCGTTCCGCCGACGCGATTTTGCTGACGGATAAAGCGGGAACGCTAGAAATTGTCAACCCGGCAGCGGTGGCGCTGTTAGGGTTGAATTTGCGCGAGAGCTGGGGGTATCGTGCGGCAGATGTGTTCGCCAAGAACGCGGCGCTGCTGGCATTGTTCAACCGCCCCGGTGATATCAATATTGACGTAAAGCTGCCCAGAAAACGCATTGCATCAGGCGCGGGTGTAACATTGCCTGATGGCAAGCGGCTGGTCACACTGCGCGATGTGACCGAACAACACGATTTAGACGCACGGCGTGAATCGTTAGTCGCAGCGCTCGCGCATGATCTACGCAATCCGCTCACAAGCATCGGTGCGTATCTCGATCTGGTCGCCCAAATTAGTGGACTCACAGATGAGCAGCATGATTATTTGGCGCGCGCACATCACAGCACGACGCGGCTGTATGAAGTTTTAGACGAACTTGTCGAACTGGCATGGATCGAATCAGGAATGCCCTTTCGTCATGGTGCGGTTGAACTCGGCGCAGTCATCGAACGTGCCTTGATAGACCTAACGCCAACAGCAGACGCGAAAGCGATCAACTTTGCTGTCGCTGTCCAGCAGCCAATGCCGCTCGTCATGGGCGACGCGGTCCGTTTGACGAGCGCGTTAAAGCAGGTCGTGATTAACGCGCTGCATTACAGCGACTCGGAAACGTTGGTCGCAGTGCACGGGTGGGGCGATTCGCGCCATGCGATGATCTCGATTGCTGATCAAGGCTACGGGATCGCGCGCGACGAGATCGAACAAATCTTTGATCGGTTTTATCGCTCGAAAGATGCGCGTGTTCAGACAATCGCGGGCGCTGGCTTGGGCTTGACGACCGCACGCCGCATTATTCAGCGTCATGGCGGCACAATTGAGGTGAACAGTACCTTTGACAAAGGCAGCAACTTTACCCTGTCGCTGCCATCGGTCGAGGCATAATAATGCGTCGTATCAAAGTCACACTGCCCGCTACGATTACCAATGTCGGTCCTGGTTTGCATAGTTTGGGGCTTGCGGTCGCATTGCATACGACCGTCGAGATCACCGAACGCACCGATACCGCGCTCAACGTCGAAACCGCTGGCGAAGATGCTGGACGGTTCGCGCTTGGCTTACGTCACCCGGTTGTATTGGGTATGAGTCGTATATTTCAGCGGTTAGAAAAAACCACACCCGGCATGAATGTACGGATCGAAAACCACATCCCAGCGTCGGTTGGGTTGGGCGTCGAAACCTCATTTTTGGTCGCCGGTATGATCGCCGCCAATAACCTGTTTGGCAGTCCGTTTAGTCGCACTGAGCTGTTGCAAATCGCCGCCACCGTGACCGGACGCCCTGATCAAGCGGTGACCTGTATGCTCGGCGGCTTGACGACAACAGTCCTGACCGAGAACGAGGTTTTATACCGAAGTCTGCCGATTGCACCATTAAAGATCGTGCTTGTGCTCCCACAGATCGACGGTTATGTCGAACGTGCGCGCAGCGTCATCCCCGAACGTGCGCCGATGAACGATGCGCTGTACAACATTGCCCGTTTGCCGTTGTTCATCGACGCTTTGCGCGCAGGCGACCTCAAACTGGCAGGAAAAGTCATGCAGGATCGGCTGTTTACACCCTATCGATCCGCACTGATACCCGGCTTTGACGATGTGGCGCAGACCGCCCGCCTGAACGGTGCACACGCGGTGACGCTGTGTGGATCAGGCGCGACGCTGCTCGCTATTGCCGATAAAGATCATCAGCGCATCGCGGATGTGATCGTGGCAGGGTTTGAAGACATCGGTATCACTGCGAAGGCGTGGGTACTACCTATTGATACACAAGGCGTGGTTTTATCGGTGGCACAATCATCGTGAAAAAAGTCAGGTTAGCGAGCATATAAAAGTCTATGGGCATGTTTGTAGGTCGTACTCGTCCGCGCCGTTCGATGACGGATCGTGAAGTCCCGGATGTTAAAGTCAATTGGCGGCGCTTGTTCGGTTATCTACGTCCGTATGTCGGGCGCATGATCATCGCTTTCATCGCCTTGATCGGCAGTTCAGCGTTGAGCCTGGTATTCCCGGCTGTGATTCAGCGCGTGGTCGATTCAGTCTTGGTCGCCGGCGATATCACACTGCTCGACCAAATCACGATTTTGCTGCTGATCGTATTCTTGATCCGTTCCGTGACAACGCTGATTGAAAGTTACAACATCGGTTATGTCGGCGAACATATCGTCGTTGATTTGCGCCTCGATCTGTATCGTCATTTACAGCAATTGTCACTTGGCTATTTCACCAATAATCGCGTCGGGGAATTAATATCGCGGCTGACAAGTGATGTCACCGCAATTCGTGGGGTGCTGACAAACAACGTCAATACACTGTTTCAACAGGTGTTCATTCTGTTCGGATCGGTCATCGTCATGGTGGCGATTAACGCGCGACTGACGCTGTTCATTTTGCTGTTGATTCCAGTGATCGCGGTTTTAGGCGTCGGATTTGGACTGGCGCTGCGCCGCACGAGCACGAAAGTACAAGACGAAATCGCCGCCGCGACGACCGTCGCTAGCGAAGTGATTCAGAGCATCCGCGAAGTCAAAAGTTTTGTGCGTGAGCGTTACGAACAAGATCGCTACGAAGGCGCTGTCGGGCGCGCGCTTAAGGCGTCTATGCAGATCGTTGCGATCCGCACGGTTTTCAGTCCGGTTGTCGCCTTTGCTGGCTTCGGTGCGATTGCATTGGTTTTATGGTTCGGCGGGCGCGAAGCGCTTGAAGGACGGTTGACAGGCGGCGAACTGATTGCGTTCTTGATCTATGCGCTCACCGTCGCCGGCAGTTTGGGGTCGTTGATAGGACTATACACCTCACTGCAAGAAGCGCTCGGTGCGACCAAACGTGTCTTTCAAATTCTCGATACACCGCTCGATGTCGATGATCGACCGGGCGCGAAAACGCTGCCGACGATTGCAGGTCGGGTGACACTTCGCGATGTCGCGTTTAGTTATGATGTGCGCCAGGAAGTGCTGCATCATATCGATCTCGAAATCGCGCCTGGAGAGATCATCGCCTTGGTCGGACCAAGCGGCGCGGGTAAAAGTACGATTTTTAACTTGATCCCACGCTTCTACGATCCAACCGCTGGTGCAGTGCTGGTCGATGGCATCGACGCGCGCGATGTGACCCAAGCCAGCCTGCGCGAACAAATCGGCATTGTCCCGCAAGAAACGCTCTTGTTCGGGGATACGATCCGCGAGAATATCCGCTATGGGCGTTTGAACGCGAGCGAGGACGAGTTGATCGCCGCCGCTCAAGCGGCTAACGCGCACAATTTCATCATGGAGCTGCCCGACAAGTACGAAACCATCGTCGGCGAACGCGGCATTAAGTTGAGCGGTGGTCAACGCCAGCGCGTATCGATTGCACGCGCAATCCTCAAAGACCCGCGCATTTTGCTGCTCGACGAAGCGACTTCTAGTCTGGACAGCGAAAGCGAAAGCGCAGTGCAGGATGCGCTCGCCCGTTTGATGCAAAATCGTACGACGATTATCATTGCCCACCGTTTAAGCACAGTGCGCGTCGCGCATCGCATCGCAGTCCTGGAAAAAGGCAAGATCATCGAACTCGGCAGCCACAACGAATTGATGGCGCAAAACGGACTTTATGCGCGCCTGTATTCGATGCAGTTTCGCGAGGATGTGGACGTGCAGCTGAGTGAATCGGTAAATGGACGATAAGACGCTCTTCGATCTGATTGTCGCTGTCGGCGTGGTCTTAGCAGCGTTGTCGGTGGTGATAGTCAGGCATCAGCGCCGCCGAATCGTTCAAGTTTTAGGATCGAACATCGGAGTTTTGTCGTTTGTGATGAGTGCTGGCGTCTATCTGTATACGCATCGATTTACGAGTGCGGGGAATTGAATTTGTCGTCACACCACGCACTCAAACGGATGATTTTGAGCAATCCGCACGTACAACCTCGCAATTTTTATCTGAGTTCGATGTGCAGGTCGCTATCAATGGCGATTTCTTCGATCCAGGGTTTGAGTATGATCCGTTCAATTATTATCCACAGACCGGTGATGGGGTGAATATGCGCGGTGTTAGTATCGCAAACGGACAAGAGCAGAGCGCGGGTTATTCACCCAATTTTCAAACCCTGTCGGTCTTGTCGGATAGTCAAATCATCATCGGCGCACCAATGAACGAGGCACAAACGGCAATTTCAGGGTATCTTACCCCTGTACGGGACGGCTCAACGACGCTGGTCATGGAAAATGCGATGGGACAGCCACGGGTTCTGAATTCGCCTATTCACGGGCGCATCCCTGGTATGGAACGTCCGATTGGAAATCACTTTGGCGTCCGCGCGACCCATTTGACAACGATCGATGACGGCACATGATGATGCTGAAAGACGCGCAAGTTTTGATCACCGGTGCGACCGGGTTTTTGGGTGGCGCACTCGCGCGGCGCTTACTCCATGATGGAGTGAAGGTGCGGTTTATCGCGCGCACGCCGGAAAAAGCCACCGCATTACGTGATCTGGGCGCGCAGGTCGTCCAAGCGGATTTGACCGACCCCGCCTCACTCCGCGCGGCGGTACAAGGCTGTGGCGTCGTCTTTCATGTCGCGGTCGATTACACGAGCTATGCAAAACAACTGCGCGTCAACGTCGATGGCACACGTTATCTCGCTCAAGCCAGCGCTGAAGCGGGTGTCACGCGCTTCGTCCATGTCAGCACGCTCGCCGTCTACAACAATTTGATGCGTGGGGATGTCTACGAAGATTACCCATTGGCGAGCAGTGCTTATCCATATGCGTTGAGCAAAGTCGAAGGCGAACGCGCGCTTCAAGATGTATCTGCGCTTTACAGACTTGACTACACAATTATCCGTCCCGGCATGATCTACGGCGAGGGTTCGCTGACATGGACGGACTTGTTGTTCAATACAGCGCGCCGCACACCAACGTTTTGGCTCAATGATGGAAACGGATCTGCGCACCTGATTCACGTCGATGATGTGGTTGATCTCATGGTGACATGTGCGCTTCATCCGGCGGCGGTCAACCAGATTTTCAACTGCGCGCCCGACCCCGCCCCGACGTGGCGTGCCGTGTTATCCGCGTATGCACACCTAGACGGCAAACAAGCGCAGATTATGTCGTTGTCCGCGCTGATGCGTGCAGCGGCAGGCATGGCGATGCTCGCAGCACCACCAATCAGCATGGGGCGCGATCTGCCGGATTTGCTCGATTTAATCTCCAGCCAAACCACTTATAAGATGGATAAAGCGCGTCGTTTGCTCGGATGGTCGCCACGTGTCACGCTGCCAGACGGAATCCATCGCTGTGCGCCCTATCTGCGTGCCAAAGGATTGCTCCGGTGAATGAGATCACCACTATCATTCTAACCGCGGTCGCTATTTTTATCGTGCTGGTACTCGGTTGGTGGCTGCTCATCGCCTCTGAAGGTGTGTATTTAGGGCGACGCGTCGTTATTTATCTTTATGATCGCTTCGCAGCACGCTACGATGGTGTCAAGCACTTTCGGCGCGAACTCGAACATCGGTATCTGGCGCAGCCGTTGATGACGCGGATCGCACCCAACCGCGCGCCATTGATTTTGGACATTGCGACCGGAACTGGTCGCCTGCCCACGACGATAATCCGCTACGCGCACTTTCGCGGGCGTGTAATCGGCGTCGATCTCAGCCGCCGCATGTTAGATTATGCGGTGCCGAAATTTGTGGATGAACCGCGCGTGCTGTTTATGCAGTCTGATGCTGCTCATCTTCCCTTCCCCAATGATGCGTTCGATGTCGTGGTCAGTTTAGAAGCGCTCGAATTTATGGTCGATCAAGGTGCAGTATTCGCAGAGCTTGCGCGTGTATTGAAACCGGGCGGACTGTTTTTAATCACGAACCGCATCAATACGCGCTGGATGCCGCGCAAGACCTTTAGCAACGACCAATTGGTCGATATGTTGTTCGCACTAGGGTTGGACGAGATCGAGATCGAAAAGTGGCAGCTCGATTACGACCGGGTTTGGGGACTCAAACCTTACGATCCCACGCCTTGAAACCCCTGCCAAAAGCTCCTACAATGCCCGCCCATTCACTTGATTCATGGAATAGGATCGCCGCATTTTGAAGCTGCTGCCTTACGAACTTGCTTTGTCGGTCGAACACGCGATTCGTGCCGCGCAGACGGCGGGTGATCTGCCCACGTTCGATGTGCCGGACGTGAAGATTTCTGCGCCCAAACGCCCCGAACAAGCCGATTACGCCGCGTCGATTGCCATGCAGCTTGCCAAACCCGCGAGCTTGCCGCCGCCGCTCATCGCGGAACACATCGTCAAACATTTGCAGCCACCTGCCTACATCGGTGCGGTCGAAGTCATCGGCGGCTATATCAACTTCAAACTTGCAGATGCATGGCTGCGCGAACAAGTCGAAGCGATCATCGTCGAAGGCACAGACAGCGCGATCATCGATATTGGCGTGGGCAAACGCACGCAAGTCGAGTTCGTCAGCGCTAACCCAACGGGTCCGCTCCACATCGGGCGCTCGCGTGGTGCGATGGTCGGGGATGCAATGGCGCGCGTATTGGCGGCGGCGGGCTACGCCGTCGAGCGCGAGTATTATTTTAACAACGCCGGTCAGCAAATGACCAACTTATCGATAAGCTTGCGTTATCGCTATCGTGAAGCGCTCGGTTTGCCGCCCATCACAGGCGACGAACTGCATTACAAAGGCGAATATCTGGCAGATTTCGGAAAGCTCATGGCGGAACAGCACGGCGACGCGCTCACAGACGCCGATTTACAGCCGTTCAAAGCATTTGCCGAAGCCAACATGTTTGATGCCATCAAAGCGACGCTCAAGCGCGTCGATATTCGCCATGACATCTTCTTCAACGAAAACAGTCTGTATGAAAGCGGCGCAGTCTGGGAAACGCTGGCGCAGCTTGATGAGCGCGGCTATATCTATAAATCGACTCTGCCCGAAGTCGATAACACCAAAGGCGAAAAAGACGAGGACGGCGAAGCGACATGGTTTCGCAGCAGTCGTTTTGGCGATAACAAAGACCGCGTCGTCGTGAAAGCGACAGGCGAACCGACCTATACCCTGCCCGATATTGCTTATCACATCAATAAATTAGCGCGTGGCTTCGATGTTTGCGTCAATGTGTTAGGGGCAGATCATTTCATCGAACATCAGGTCGTCAAATATGGCTTGCGCGCGCTCGATTTAGATGCCAGTAAAATCCACGTCATTCTGGTGCAGATCGTTCATTTGATGAAAGATGGGCAGCGCGTCAAATCGAGTACGCGCGCGGGGAATTTCGAGACGCTCGACGACTTGATCGACCAGACCAGCGCCGACGCTGTGCGTTACATGCTGCTGGCACGCAGCGCCGATTCGCAGATGGATTTCGATCTCGATTTGGCGGTCAAGCAGTCGAATGACAACCCAGTCTATTATATTCAGTATGCCTATGTGCGCTGTGCGGGCATTTTCCGTGAGGCGGCGGCGCGCGGCGTCAGCGATGACGGCGCAGATTTATCACATCTTGGTGACGCCGAACTCAAGTTCATTCGGCGCGCTCTGCAATTGGCAGACGTGATCGAAGTTGCGGCGCGCACGTTTGAACCGCACCAGGTTGCATTTTTTGCGCTCGATTTGGCGAACGCTTTTCATCCGGTCTTCGATAGTGTGCGCGTGCTGCACAGCGAAGTACCGCCGGAAGTCGCCAAAGCGCGCTTACGCTTTTTCCGCGCTGCCCAGATCGTCTTTAAGCGCCTGCTCGATTTGATGGGCATGACTGCACCCGACACTATGTAATTTTGGCGACAAGCGCCTAAAACAAACGAGGAACTTCATGGGATTGAAACCCGACCACTGGATTCGCAAGATGTCGCAAGAAACAGGCATGATCGAGCCGTTCGTCGATGGCTTGAAGCGCGAAGGCGTGATTAGCTACGGCTTGAGTTCATATGGCTACGATATGCGCGTCGCGGACGAATTCAAAGTATTCACCAATGTCTACAACGAAGTCGTTGACCCGAAAAACTTTTCACCGCAGTCGTTCGTCGATATGAAAACCGATATTTGCGTGATCCCGCCGAATTCGTTTGCGCTGGCACGATCCATCGAGTATTTCCGCATTCCGCGCAAAGTCTTGTGCATTTGTCTGGGTAAATCGACGTATGCGCGATCGGGCTTGGTCGTCAATATCACCCCGTTCGAACCCGCGTGGGAAGGTTTCGTCACGCTGGAGATCAGCAATACGACTCCGCTCCCTGCGCGTGTGTATGCCAACGAAGGCATCGCGCAAGTCCTGTTTTTGGAAGCGGACGAAGAATGCGAAGTCTCGTATGCTGACCGTAAGGGTAAGTATCAGGCACAAATCGGTGTGACGCCGCCGCGACTTTAGAACAAAATTGTCACACCCCATCGATCCAATTCCTCATATGATGATCTCAGATCGTTCTCAGCATTTTGATCATCATATGAGGCGTCTCCGCCGCCATGAAAGCATGTTGGTCAATAAGATCGCCTTGCAGTTAGGCTTATCCTTGGGTTTAGTCAGTATTTATGAGCGCGATATTCAGTTGAGTGAAAGTCAATCGTCGATACGTGTATAGTAATTGTTACACCAATAGTGACCACTCCGTCGCCTAAAGGCGCCGGCTTCTCAGACTACGCAGGAGCTAATGCTCTACGTTAACGCCTGACGGCACAGTCCATGCCGACTTGAACGCTAAATGATAAATGTTTCGAGCGGCGTTCTCGTCTCTGTCTAGCGCTAAACCACA